>Ga0153924_1000241_pt1 | contig 36586 bp, 31 predicted proteins | sample TSNJ008MetaG_FD_104709 | JGI IMG/M metagenome (GOLD analysis project Ga0153924, IMG submission 104709) | Attine ant fungus gardens microbial communities from New Jersey, USA - TSNJ008 MetaG | ecosystem: Host-associated > Fungi > Mycelium > Unclassified | place: USA: New Jersey, Wharton State...
GTCTCATATAGAAGAGACTTAGTAAAGATATCTGATTTTTTAAAGGAAATAGGTATCACAGAATTACAACAAATTTCAGCTTCGAATATTAATTCCTATATATTAAAATTGGAGAAGGAAGGTCGTGCAACTACAACAATATCCAGAAGTATTGCCTCTATTAAAGGATTCTTCATATATTTAAAGCAAGAAGGAATGCTTATAACCGATCCTTCAAAAGAATTAAAAACACCTAAAGTACAAAAGAAAGCTCCTGAAATATTAAGTATAGATGATATTGATACTTTATTGAGACAACCCCATGGTAATGGAGCCAAGGAATTGCGAGATAAAGCGATGTTAGAATTAATGTATGCGACAGGACTTAGAGTTTCTGAATTGATAGCATTGAAGATGCAAGATTTAAATTTGCAATTAGGATATATTATCTGTTCAAATAATAAAAAAGAACGTACCATTCCATTTGGCAGGGAAGCGAAGAGAGCATTGGTAAAGTATATTAAGGATGGAAGAAGCCAATTATTAAAAGGTAGAGAAAGTGATATGCTGTTCACTAATTGCTCCGGAAAATCTATGAGTCGGCAAGGTTTTTGGAAATTAATTAAGTATTATGGAGATAGTGCAGGGATAAAAGCAGATATAACTCCACATATGCTACGGCATTCCTTTGCCGCACATCTTGTAGAGAATGGTGCTGACCTAAGATCCGTACAGGAAATGCTGGGCCATTCTGATATATCGACGACCCAGATTTACTTAAGCAATAAAGATAAAAAGATACGGCAGGTATATGAGAGTGCACATCCCAGAAAGTAAAATACGGTTTTGTGCTCTTTGTTCTGCTAATTAATTTGATACTATAAGCTGTGATAGATATCGAATATTAGCTGTTCGGTCTTTTCCCAGCCAAGACAGGGGTCGGTTATTGATTTACCGTATACATTATCCTCTATACTTTGACAGCCATCTTCAATATAACTTTCAATCATAAACCCTTTGATAAAATTCTTAAGCTCAGGGGATTGCTTGCGGCTGTGCAGCACTTCTTTACATATCCTGATTTGCTCAATATATTGCTTGTTAGAATTAGAATGATTGGTATCAATGATTACAGCCGGATTTGTCAGTTGTTTATTGGAATAATCCTTATACAGTCTAATCAAGTCTTCATAATGGTAGTTAGGAATATTTTGACCATGTTTGTTTACAGCACCTCGTAAAATTGCATGTGCTAATGGATTCCCGCTAGTGCAGACATCCCAGCCTCGATATATAAATGTATGAGATAACTGTGATGCAATAATTGCATTAAGCATAACTGAAAAATCTCCGCTGGTAGGATTTTTCATTCCTACCGGAACATCCATACCGCTGGCAGTCAATCTATGCTGTTGATCCTCCACAGAACGGGCACCAACTGCTACATAAGATAAGATATCAGATAAATAACGATAATTTTCAGGGTAGAGCATTTCATCGGCACAAGTCAAGCCGGTTTCTTCCACAGCTTGTATATGTAGCTTTCTGATTGCAACTAAACCTTCTAACACGTCGGGTTTTTTAGTAGGATCAGGCTGATGGATCATACCTTTATATCCTTCACCGGTGGTGCGAGGCTTGTTTGTATAGATTCTGGGAATGATAAGAATCTTATCATCAATCTGCTTTTGAATCTCTGCTAATCTATGGGTATAATCTAGCACCGGCTCAGGAGTATCGGCTGAGCATGGACCAATAATAAGAATAAACTTATTTGATTCTCCAGTAAAAACCTGACGAATACTGACATCTCTTTTTTCCTTTAGCTGCTTAACTGTCTCTGGAACAGGAAGCTGTTCCTTAATCTCTTTGGGGGTCGGTAACTTTCTTAAAAATTCAAAGCTCATTTATACATCTCCTTTTATATATGTCTTAAACTTCATTATTATAATATAAATACAAAGAAATAGCAAACTATAATAATTCAGCAATATCTAATATCAACTGCTCTGATTTTTCCCAGCCAAGACAAGGATCAGTAATTGATTTGCCATAAGTACCGCCATTTACTGTCTGACAGCCATCTTCAATATAACTTTCAATCATAAATCCTTTAATAAAGCTGCCAAGATCATCTGAATGCCTGCGGCTATAAAGAACTTCTTTACAGATTCTTATTTGTTCTAAATATTGCTTATTAGAATTAGAATGATTTGTATCAATCATTACTGCCGGGTTAGATAAATCTTTTGCCATGTACATATCATACAGACGTATTAAGTCCTCGTAATGATAATTGGCTATATTCTGACCATGTTTGTTAACGCCGCCTCTTAAAATAGCATGGGATAATGGATTACCATGACTGGCAACTTCCCAGCCTCGGTACACAAAAGTATGCTGACACTGGGCAGCAATAATAGAGTTAAGCATTACAGTAAAATCACCGCTGGTAGGATTCTTCATGCCGACAGGGATATTTATTCCGCTGGCAGTCAAGCGGTGCTCCTGGTTTTCTACAGAGCGGGCTCCAACCGCTACATAGGATAATAAATCAGATAAATATCGATGGTTTTCCGGATATAGCATCTCATCTGCACAAGTTAATCCGGTTTCATCAATTGCCCTAGTATGTAGTTTCCTGATTGCAATCAGACCTTCCAACATATCTGGTTTTTTGGAAGGGTCAGGCTGATGAACCATACCTTTATATCCTTCTCCGGTGGTACGCGGCTTGTTTGTATAAATTCTGGGGATAATAATGATCTTGTCTTTTACAATATCCTGCATCTTAGCCAGTCTGTGTGTATAGTCTATCACTGAGGTCTCGTTATCAGCGGAACATGGACCGATAATCAGTATAAATTTATCAGATTCACCGGTAAAAACTTTTTGAATCTGTAAATCGCGTTCTTCTTTTAATGAAATCAATTTATGGGGAAGAGGATATTGTATCTTAATTTCCTTTGGAACAGGTAATTTACGTAAAAAATCAAAATTCATAATATATAAAACTCCTTTGTAAACTTTATTTATTAGTATCACCGCAAGAAACAGTTGATTCATTAATATAAAAAGTAGTATACGGTAGAAAAAATAAAAAATCAAGAGTTTAACACTTTAAAGTGCGAAAAACTTTGACAAAATAGTGTAAATGAATGATAATAGGTATTAAAAGGTATCTATGGATGGAGACCATTGCCAAATCTGACATTTGGCTCGGCGGAATGGAGTAGAAAATGAGGATGTATGATTTGATTCGAAAAAAAAGAGACGGTAAAATACTAGCTAAAGATGAAATTATATATATTATAGATGGATATACGAAGGATAAGATTCCTGATTATCAAATGTCTGCTTTATTGATGGCAGTTTATCTAAAAGGTATGAATGAAGAAGAGACTTTGAATCTTACGATAGCAATGGCAGACTCAGGTGATAAATTGGACTTATCGGAAATTAAAGGGGTGAAAGTTGATAAGCATAGTACGGGAGGGGTTGGTGACAAAACCTCATTAATATTAGGGCCTATGGTAGCAGCTTGTGGTGTACCTGTGGCAAAAATGTCAGGACGCGGCCTTGGACATACCGGCGGTACGATTGATAAACTAGAGAGCTTTAAAGGTTTTACTACATCGTTAAGTGAAAAAGATTTTATTAATAATGTAAACGATATTAAGCTGGCAATCGTCGGGCAAACGGCGAATCTAGCGCCGGCTGACAAGAAAATATATGCATTAAGAGATGTGACAGGAACGGTTGAAAATATTTCGTTAATCGCCAGCAGTATTATGAGCAAGAAAATAGCATCGGGAGCAGATGCGATTGTACTGGATGTAAAGACCGGAGACGGTGCATTCATGAAAACAGAAGAAGAAGCTGTAAAGCTGGCAGAGGAAATGGTTAAAATCGGAAATGGAGCAGGACGGAAAACGGTTGCATTAATTACTGATATGGACCAACCATTGGGATATGCTGTCGGAAATGCATTAGAAGTAAAAGAAGCAATTGATACATTAAATGGAAAAGGATCAAAAGAATTATTAGAGTTATGTTATGCTTTAGGTTCACAAATGTTAGTGCTGGGCGGGAAAGCATTAAGTGAGTCAGAAGCTCGGATAAAGCTGCAAGAAGCCGTAAAAAGTAAATCAGCATTAAGCAAAATGGCGGAGTTTATTAAAGCACAGGGAGGAGAAATGCAGGCAGTCTATCAAACAGATTTATTACCAAAAGCAGAGATTATCGAACCAGTCCTGGCACAAACAGACGGATATATCAGTAAAATCAAATGTGAAGAAGTGGGGATGGTAAGCTTGATTTTAGGTGGTGGCAGAGAAAATAAAGAAAGTATCATAGACTTATCGGTTGGGGTGATATTATGTAAAAAAATAGGTGATAAAGTAAAAAACGGCGATATCTTGGCGTATATCCATGGAAATGCCCATAAGAAGGTAAACGAGGCAAAAGAACGATTATTATCAGCATATACTATTACTAAGGAGACAACCGGGGTTTCAAAATTGGTGAAACAAATTGTCAGATGATTACGCATTTTCGTGGATAAGTCATTCTGTTAGTCGGATTCGTTCAGCGTGATGGAAAGTAGGCCATATGTTATAATGAGTATACGCATATGATCATAATGCGATTGACTAGATAATGCCTACCGTCATTTATATAGTATAAAGTGAAAGAGATTCTTTTAATTTTATTTGAGCAATACTTGTATTTTAAAACACTAAATGATATAATCTTCTCTATATGGGGTTAAAACTAGCCCTATAAAGATAGGAGGATATTAAATGACTAGAAGTATGAAAACTATGGATGGTAATACAGCGGCAGCACATGTGTCATATGCATATTCAGATGTAGCGGCAATCTATCCAATCACCCCATCATCTAATATGGCTGAAATGGCAGATAAATGGGCAGCAGAAGGCAGAGAGAATATTTTTGGACAACAAGTAGTGGTAACCGAGATGCAGTCAGAAGGCGGTGCAGCCGGTGCAGTACATGGCGCATTGGCAGCCGGTGCATTAACAACAACATTTACAGCATCCCAAGGTCTATTATTAATGATTCCTAATATGTATAAGATTGCCGGTGAACTGTTACCGGGCGTTATTGACGTATCAGCACGTGCTTTGGCAAGTCATGCGTTATCAATTTTTGGTGATCATTCAGATGTATATGCTTGCCGTCAAACCGGTTTTGCTATGTTATGTGCATCAAGTGTACAGGAAGTTATGGATTTATCTCCTGTATCCCATTGCTCTGCTATAAAAGGACGAGTTCCTTTTATTAACTTTTTTGATGGATTCAGAACATCACATGAATTGCAAAAAATTGAAGTATGGGATTATGCAGATTTAGATGAAATGGTTGATCATGATGCAATAGATGCTTACCGTAAAAATTGTTTGAATCCTGAACACCCAGTAATAAGAGGCTCAGCACAAAATCCTGATATCTTCTTCCAGGCAAGAGAAGCTTGTAACGAATACTATAATAATCTTCCTGATGTTGTTGAAGAATACATGAATAAAGTGAATACCAAGATTGGTACTGACTATAAATTGTTTAATTATTATGGTGCACAGGATGCGGAACATATCATTATTGCGATGGGGTCAGCATGTGATACGATTGAAGAAACAATTGATTATATGTTAAAAAGCGGCGCTAAAGTTGGTGCGGTTAAAGTTCGTTTATATAGACCATTCAGCGTAAAGCATCTTTTAAGTGTAATACCTGATTCTGTAAAACAGATTTCAGTATTAGATAGAACAAAAGAACCGGGTTCATTAGGCGAGCCTTTATATTTGGATGTTGTAGCAGCGTTAAAAGACAGTAAGTTTAAAGACGTACCTGTATTCACAGGCCGCTATGGTTTAGGATCAAAGGATACAACGCCTGCACAGATTATTGCTGTATTTAATAATGCAGAGAAGAAAGAATTCACGATTGGTATTACAGATGATGTTACGAATTTATCCCTTCCAATTGGAGAAAATCCGATTACTACTCCGGAATCCATTATTAACTGCAAATTCTGGGGCTTGGGTGCAGATGGTACAGTAGGTGCGAATAAAAATTCAATTAAGATTATCGGTGATAATACAGATATGTATGCACAGGCATATTTTGATTATGATTCTAAAAAATCAGGTGGCGTAACAATATCTCATCTGCGATTTGGAAAAGATCTAATTAAGTCTACATACTTAATTAGCAAAGCTAACTTTGTAGCTTGCCATAATCCATCTTATATCCGTAAGTACAATATGGTTCAGGATTTAAATGACGGAGGAACATTCTTACTTAACTGTGGATGGGATGCCGATGGGTTAGAAGAACATTTACCCGGACAAGTAAAAAGTTACATTGCAGATCATAATATTAAATTCTATACAATTGATGGTATCAAGATTGGTAAGGAAATTGGCTTAGGCGGTAGAATTAATACAATTTTACAGTCAGCATTCTTTAAACTGGCCAATATTATACCGGAAGAAAAAGCGATTGAATTAATGAAAGCTGCTGCTAAGTATGCATATGGCAAAAAGGGTGATGCGATTGTTCAAATGAATTATGATGCGATTGACAGAGGTGCTACTGACATTGTCGAAGTACAGGTTCCTGAGAGCTGGAAATCAGCAAAGGAAGAAAAATTAGGACAGACTTTTACAGACGGCAGAAAAGATGTGCTTGATTTTGTTAATAATATTCAGGTTCCAATCAATGCACAGGAAGGGAAGAATTTACCGGTCTCAGCATTTTTACCTTATGTAGACGGAACAACTCCATCAGGAACTTCTGCATATGAAAAGCGTGGTATTGCGGTTGATGTACCTGAATGGGTACCGGAAAATTGTATTCAGTGTAATTTCTGTTCTTATGTATGTCCGCATGCATGTATCAGACCGGTTGCAATGACAGAGGATGAATTAGCAAATGCACCGGAACAAACGAAATCCATGAATATGACCGGAATGCCGGGTACTAAATTCTCGATGACTGTTACAGCATTAGACTGTACTGGATGCGGTTCTTGTGCGAATGTTTGTCCTGGTAAGAAAGGGAATAAAGCATTAGTAATGAAACCTCTTGAAACCCAATTACCGGAACAGGAAGTATATGCTTATGGTCAGACAATTGAACCTAAGAAAGAAGTTTTAGATAAATTTAAAGAGACGACTGTAAAAGGAAGTCAATTTAAACAGCCATTATTAGAATTCTCAGGAGCTTGTGCCGGTTGTGGCGAGACACCTTATGCAAAACTTGCAACCCAATTATTTGGTGACAGAATGTATATTGCAAATGCGACAGGATGTTCATCAATTTGGGGTAACTCTTCGCCATCTACCCCTTATACTGTAAATAGTAAAGGGAAAGGCCCGGCTTGGTCTAATTCATTATTTGAAGATAATGCTGAATTTGGATTTGGTATGAAGCTTGCTCAAAATGCGATTAGAGAAAGGCTTAAGAAAAATGTAGAAGATCTTGCTTTGACCTCGGAGAATGAAGATGTGAAAGAAGCTGGTAAGAAATACCTTGAAACTTATGAAATCGGTGCACTCAACGGAGTCGCAACAGATGAATTGGTTGCAGCATTAGAATCTTGTGGATGTGAAAAAGCAGTGCCAATTTTAAAAGATAAAGAATTTCTAGCTAAGAAGTCACAGTGGATCCTTGGTGGAGACGGATGGGCTTATGATATCGGATTTGGTGGTCTGGATCATGTAATTGCAAGTGGTCAGGATGTTAATATCTTGGTATTTGATACAGAAGTATATTCTAATACAGGCGGTCAGTCATCAAAAGCGACACCTACAGGTGCAATTGCACAATTTGCAGCTGCCGGTAAAGATGTAAAGAAAAAAGATTTGGCACAAATTGCTATGAGTTATGGATATGTATATGTTGCGCAGATTGCACAAGGTGCAGATTATAACCAGTGTATAAAAGCATTTGTTGAAGCTGAAAGTTATAATGGACCTTCTATCATTATTGCATATGCACCATGTATCAACCATGGTATCAAGGGTGGTATGAGTGCCGCACAATCAGAAGAAAAGAAAGCAGTTACTTCTGGATATTGGCATAATTTTAGATTTGACCCACGTAAAAAGCAGGCTGGAGAGAATCCATTTATATTAGACAGTAAAGCGCCAACAACGGATTATCAAGAATTTATAAACAGTGAGGTTCGTTATAGTGCTTTGACACGTCAAGACCCAGAGAGGGCACAAAGACTGTTTGAAAAAGCAGAAAAAGATGCTAAAGAAAAGTATCAGTATTTAACGAAGTTAGCAAGTTTATATGAAGATTAATAAAATATTAATAAATTAATAAGAAATATAAGTTATGATATTGTTAGGAGCATGAAAAATGCTCCTAACAATTATTTTCTAAAGAATGATATGCTTTAGAATGCAGGAGGCTTCAAATGTTTAAATTATTTAAAAAATATATAAACTTTAAAGAGAATCGGGAATTAATCATTTTATATATTGTTTTACCAATTATTATCAATTTAATAATCGAAATGTTAGCTAGAAAATCCCCTGTAAAAGGTTTAGTATACATGTTTACCAGTCCTTATGTATTTTTATGTAACACACTGATTATATTATTTACCATGTCATTTACATTGCTTTTTCGCAGACGATTATTCAGTATCGCTGTAATAGGGAGCATATGGCTGATTTTTGGTGTAATTAATTTTGTATTATTAACTAACAGAGTTACTCCATTTGGTGCCCCTGATTTTAAAAATATTGCCGATGGTATCATGGTAATGGGCAGCTATTTAAATATGTTTACCTTAATTATAGCAATTTTGTTAATAGTTGGTGTAATTGCCGGGATTACGTTTATATGGCTGAAAGTACCTAGAATAAAGGGGAAAATGAATCATATTAAAAATATAGTTTTAATAGCTGTTATTGCCGTGATAACCTTTGGCGCTTTAAATATAGGGCTTGCGGCGGGAAGCTTGTCAACAAAACTACCTGAGCTTTCAACTTCTTATGCAAAATATGGTTTTGTTTATTGCTTTTCAAATAGTGTGGTGAATACGGGGGTGAATAGACCGAGTGATTATTCCAAAGGTAAAATTAATGATATTATAAACATGTCACAAGAAGAGACCACCAATGTTTCAAATATTGTTGAACAAGACACAGCTGGTGACCCTAATGATGTCAATAACGTAACGAAAAAACCGAATATAATCATTGTTCAGCTGGAATCGTTTTTTGATATAACAGAAGTAAATAATTTAAATTTTACAGAAGATCCGATTCCCAATTATCATAGGTTAATGAAAGAATGGGCAAGTGGATATCTCGACATGCCAGCAGTAGGTGCAGGAACAGCGAATTCGGAATTTGAGGTGTTGACCGGGATGAATTTGGATCATTTTGGTCCGGGAGAGTATCCATATAAGACGATATTAAAAACGGCAAACTGTGAAAGTATTAGTTATAATTTAAAGGAATATGGATATACTGCTCAGGCGCTCCATAATAATACCGGCGGTTTTTATGGCCGCAATAATGTCTTTTCCCAACTGGGGTTTGATACATTTACCTCTGTAGAATATATGCAGAATGTCGCTAAGACACTTACGGGTAATTGGGCAAAAGATGAAATATTAGTGGAACAGATTGAATTAGCATTAGATTCCACCAATAATCAGGATTTTGTATATGCAATATCAGTTCAGGGACATGGAAGTTATCCAGCCAGTGGAGAATTTGACACCGAAATTCAGATTACTAGCGAAACTGAAGATGAAAGCCGTATTAATGCTATGGAATATTATACACAGCAGATTCATGAGATGGATCAATTTGTTGCAAACCTGATAACTATGCTCGAAGCACGTGATGAAGAATCCATTGTAGTATTTTATGGTGATCACCTACCTAGCTTTGGATTGTCGGATAAAGACGTTAAAAGTGGTTCTATATATAAAACACCTTATTTTATTTGGAATAATTGTGATTTAAAATATACAGATGAAGATATTGAAGCATATCAATTACAATCTAAGATTTTAAAAGAGCTAAATATGACTGCAGGTGTAATAAATAAGTATCATCAAGAGTATATCGGTACAGAAGAATATTTAAATGGTCTTCAAAACTTAGAATATGACATATTATATGGTGATCTGCTTGTTTATAATGGTATTAATCCTTATCAGCCGACCAAGCTTCAAATGGGGATTAAGGAAATTAAGATTACACAGATCTATAAAGATTCAGAAAAAGTAAATGCTGTAATCATAAAAGGTGAAAATTTTACGACATATAGTAAAGTGTTTGTAAATGGTGATTATTTTGAAAATACTGAGTTTATTGATAGCAATACGCTAAGAATAGAATATGCCGAATTAAAAGGACTGGATTCCTTTGTAGTCAGTCAGGCACATTCGGCAACCAGCATCTTAAGTTCAACAAAAGAAAATTTATATTATGGTGAATAAGGTGTTGACGTACATGAGAGTTTAAAAATACCGGGGACAATTTAGATTGTCCCCGGTATTTTTTTAAATGATGTTAAATATAATATATTAATAAATTATAAAAGGAAAATCTGAAAGTTTTTCAAATACGCATCGGCGTAATATCGTGATAGACTTACGGTAAGAAAGAGGTATATATTCTATGAAAAAAATCGTATCTTGGATACTTACAATCACAATACTTTTTTCAATTATGTCTGGGAAAACACAAGTAAATGCAACCACTGTAAATACAGATAATGTAGAAGTAAATACAGAGGCGATGCCAAACCTAAATCTTACAAGTAAAGCAACTATATTAATGGAAGCCAGTACAGGAACAATAGTGTATGAAAATAATGCAGATGAACAACTATCACCGGCAAGTATCACTAAAATCATGACACTGATATTAATATTTGATGCTTTAAAAGATGGAAAAATAAAAAAAGAAGATCTTGTTACTACCAGCGCTCATGCGAAAAGCATGGGAGGTTCTCAAGTATTTTTAGAAGAAGGGGAACAACAAACAGTAGATACTATGATTAAATGTATTGTTGTAGCCAGCGGTAATGATGCAAGTGTTGCTATGGCAGAACATATAAGCGGTAGTGAAAGTGAATTTGTAAATCAAATGAATATCAGAGCAAAAGGTCTTAGTATGAATAATACGAACTTTGAAGACTGTTGTGGATTGACAGAGTCAAAAAGCCATTATTCATCTGCCAGAGATGTAGCCATTATGTCAAGAGAATTAATAACCCTATATCCGGAAATACATAACTATTCTACTATTTGGATGGAAAACATCACTCATGTAACTGCACAGGGAACAAAGGAGTTTGGTCTGTCAAATACGAACAAATTACTAAAACAATACGAATGGGCAACCGGACTAAAGACAGGATCTACCAGCGTGGCAAAATATTGCGTGTCTGCTACAGCGAGAAAAGATGATATTGATATGATTGCGGTGGTTATGGCAGCTCCTGATTATAAAATAAGGTTTAGTGAAGCGATACAATTATTTAATTATGGATATGCAAATTGCAAAGTATATAAAGACAACAGTACAGTATTGGAAGATGCAGCAATCAATAACGGTATAAAGGATCAAATAAAATGTAGTATTGAAAAGGAATTTTCATATTTAAGCACAACTGGTGAAGATTTAAACAGTATCACCAATGAAATTATAATTGACGAAATATCTGCGCCAATCAGTCAGGGTGATGTGATAGGAAAAATTGTCTATTCATTAAATGGAACAGAAGTAGGTCAAGTCAATATTGTGGCAAATGAAGATGTTAGGCAAAATACATTTAAGGACTATATGAAAAAGGCATGGAAAACATATTTGATTAATTAATCAAAAAATGGTATTATAAAAATTGTTATAAAGTATATAGTATACTTTATAACAATTTTTTCTGATAAGAATGTAATAAATTTAGTGTTGCAAATTCTTTGTTCTGATATACAATTACTATGTGAAAGGTAAAAATGTAAAGATGATATACTGGTTAATAGGCGTTGGGGTATTTTTGATACTCGTAATGACGGTTCGGATTATTTGGGAAGTGAGACATTTTGAAGAAGTTGAATATTGTGTAATAAGTCCCAAAATAAATGGAGAAGAGCAGCTGCTTGTACTTATAACCGATCTTCATAGTTGCGAGTATGGTAAATATAACGAATTGCTGATTAACTGTATCAAGAAAAGCTCACCTGATTCTATATTCATTGCCGGAGATATGATTGTTGGAAAAAAAGAGGAAGACGGATCTATAGCGGTAAATTTTTTGCAGCAGTTAAATCGAGATTTTCCGATTTACTATGGTAACGGCAATCATGAGAGCAGAATGAAAGAAGATACGGAATATTATGGTGACAGCTATAGTAAATACCGAGAGCAGTTAGATTCATTAGAGTTGACAATATTGGAAAATGAAAGCTGCAAATATCAATCAGCAGATAATATTGTCGTATATGGACTTGAAATAGACAAAAAATACTATGATAAACGACATAGAATGAAAATGTCGAAAAACTATATTACAGAACTACTTGGGGTACCGGATCCAGACAAATTCAATATTTTAATAGCGCATAATCCCAGTTATTTTGAACAATACGCCGCCTGGGGTGCAGATCTGGTATTATCAGGCCATAATCACGGAGGAATTATAGGGATTCCTTTTATTAACAGAGGTCTTATTTCACCGCAGTTTGTATTATTTGAAAAATACGGCAGAGGTATGTTTGAAAATAGCAACTGCAAAATGATTTTAAGCAGTGGATTAGGGACCCATTCTATTAAGTTTAGATTGTTTAACAAGCAGCAATTGGTATATATAAGAATAAAAGGAAAGGAGTAGTACTTATGGGAATACTAGTGAAATTACAAGCATTTGAGGGGCCATTGGATTTGTTGCTGCATTTAATTGAAAAAAACAAAATTGACATATACGATATACCAATTGTTGAAATCACAGATCAATATTTGGAATATGTCAATACTATGGACAAGACCGATTTGAATATTATCAGCGAATTTTTAGTAATGGCTGCCACTCTGATAGATATAAAATCCAGAATGCTATTACCAAAACAAGTTGATGAAGATGGAAATGATATTGATCCTCGGCAGGAATTGGTTAATAAATTGATTGAATATAAATTATATAAATATATGTCCCACGAATTGGCAGACAAGCAAAATTATGCAAATAAGGCTTTGTATAAGCAGCCGTCGATACCAAAAGAGGTTGCAAAATATGAGCCTCCGGTAGATTTGGACAAACTGTTAAAAGATGTATCTTTGGAGCGAATGGCCATTGTCTTTGAGTCTGTATTAAGGCGACAGGAAGATAAGATAGATAAGATGCGCGCTGGATTTGGTAAAATTGAAAAAGAAGAGATAAGTCTGCCTGATAAAATCACATATATAAAAAAATATGCCGGCAAGCAGAAAAAATTCAGTTTCAGACAGATTCTAGAAAAGCAGGAAAGTAAAATGGAAGTCATTGTCACATTTCTGGCGGTATTAGAATTAATGAAAGTCGGTAAGATTAATATTGTACAGGATCACATATTTGATGATATATTAATCAGCACTACATAGGGACAAGGAGAATGCAAATTGGAATTAGGTAAAATGGAAGGTATTGTAGAAGCAATATTATTTACTATGGGCAATTCGGTTGAGGTTGATAAAATAGCAAAGGCAATCGAGCAGGATGGAAAGACTACGAAAGAGGTTATTTCCAGATTACAGATGAAATACGCAGATCATAGCAGCGGGATACGTATTATTGAATTGGATGGTGCCTATCAGATGTCCACAAAACCGGAAATGTATGAATATCTGATAAGAGTTGCCAGTCAGCCTAAGAGACAGGTTTTAACAGAAGTGTTGCTGGAAACGCTTTCAATCATAGCATATAAACAGCCGATTACTAAGGTTGAGATTGAAAAAATCCGCGGCGTTAAAAGTGACCATGCTGTCAACAAACTGATTGAATATGAACTGATTACCGAACTTGGAAGATTAGATGCTCCGGGCCGGCCGTTGTTATTCGGAACAACTGAAGAATTTTTAAGGAGATTTGGTTTGTCCTCTAAAGAAGGATTACCAAAAATTAATAGCGACAAAGTAGTAGATTTTAAGGAAGAAGCTGAGAAAGAAATAGAACTTAAATTCAATGAATAAGGAGGTGAATCATGTACGAATCAGGTGAGAATTATTTAGAAACTATACTAGTTCTTAGTAAAAGAAAAGGAAATGTCAGATCTATAGATATAGCGAGAGAGCTTGGTTTTAGTAAACCAAGTGTCAGTCGTGCAGTAGGGATTCTAAAAGATGAAAAATATATTGTTGTTGATGATATGGGATTTATAACTTTAACAGAACATGGCTGTATATTAGCAAACAAAATTTATGAAAGACACCAGACGCTTACTGCTTTCTTAATTAAAGTAGCAGGTGTATCTTCGGAAATTGCTGAAGAGGATGCATGTAAAATTGAGCATATTATTAGTGAAGAGACCTTTTTAGGGATAAAGAAATTCATGAAATAGTTCATAATATAATACGAATAATAGCATAGTTAGTAAAGTATAATATATAAAGCTTTTATCAGTATAAAAGGAGAAGGTATGAAGCGATTAAGAATTATAATTACAGCGGTGCTATTTTTTTGCACTATTATAGGAAAATTCAGTTCTGTAAGTGCAGCCGAAGATATTGAAACAAGTATAAAAGACAGTGAACTCTATTCTAAATCAGCCGTTCTAATTGATGGAGACAGTGGTCGTGTACTTTATGGTAAAAATGAATTAGAACAGCTTCCGATGGCGAGCACAACAAAGATTATGACCTGTATTATTGCGCTTGAATATGGAGATTTAGAAGATGAGGTAACTGTAACCAGTTATGCCGCAGCAATGCCGAAAGTAAAATTAGGAATGAAAGCTGATGAACAATATAAGCTAGAAGATTTATTATACTCTTTGATGCTGGAATCGCATAATGACAGTGCAGTTGCAATTGCAGAACATATTGGTGGCTCAGTAGAAGGTTTTGCTAGGATGATGAATGAAAAAGCCCGAGAAATTGGCTGTTATAATACATATTTTATTACACCAAATGGATTAGATGATGAAATAACAGTAGATGGAGAAACAAAAGTACATTCTACAACGGCAACTGATTTAGCCAGGATTTTAAAGTATTGTATCAAAGACTCAGCAAAAAAAGATGATTTTTTGACAATTACCAGAGCATCCAATTACAGTTTTACAAATCTAAGCGGAAAAAGAAATTTTTCTTGTAATAATCATAATTCATTTCTAAATATGATGGACGGTGCGCTCTCAGGTAAAACAGGTTTTACGGGTGATGCGGGCTATTGTTATGTGGGCGCATTGGAACGGGATGGAAAAACATTTATTGTGGCATTATTAGCATGTGGGTGGCCAAATAATAAGAGTTATAAATGGAGCGATACTAAAACACTAATGAATTTTGGTTTAAAGAATTATAGCTATCAGGATGTTTTTGAAAAGGGCACTATATTTAAGCCCATATTAGTGAAATCGGGGATATCCAATGAGACAGGAGGGATGAATGAAATCATAAACGGTAATGTATCCACAATGGTAGTGTTAGAGGATTATAATTTAAAACTATTGATTAAAGATAGTGACAATATTCGGATAGATTACGAAGTGCCGGATATTTTATATGCACCAGTCAAAAAAGGTGAAATTGTCGGTAATGTAAAGTATATTTTAAATGGAGAGATTATCATGGAGTATCCGATTATAGCAGCCAGTGATGTTGAGAGAATTAATTTTAAATGGTGTATAAAAAAAGTATTTGGATTTTTTTCTGTTTGAAGCGGGTTAACAGGTATTTTGTTTTCTGAAAAGTGCATGACTTTAGATAAAATCACTTGTAATTTGGACCTTAAAGTAATACAATTATAATTGGCAGAAATCGGTTTAAAAATTTATTAAAATGGAGGTCTGAATTATGAGTATTACAACAAAAGTTACAGCAAGTGAACGAATGATAAACTTACTTGATGATAACAGCTTTGTTGAAATAGGTAGATTAGTTACAGCAAGAAATACAGATTTCAACTTACAGCAAAAAGAAACTCCGACAGATGGAGTAATCACTGGTTATGGGATTATTGATGGTAACCTGGTGTATGTGTATAGTCAGGATATTTCGGTGTTAAATGGAACGGTTGGAGAAATGCATGCAAAGAAGATTGTTAATATTTATAAATTAGCAATGAAGATGGGGGCACCGGTAATTGGATTGATTGACTGTGCAGGTCTAAGATTGCAAGAAGCTACAGATGCATTGAATGCTTTTGGTGAAATCTATTTACAGCAAACCATGGCATCCGGTGTTATTCCACAGATTACAGCAATTTTTGGACAGTGTGGCGGGGGCTTAAGCATTCTTTCCTCCTTAGCAGATTTTACATATATGGAAGCAAATAATGCAAAACTATTTGTAAATTCTCCTAATGCAATTGATGGAAACGATACGGACAGATGTGATACGGCATCAGCTAGATTTCAAAGTGAAGAGGCTGGGAATGTTGATGTTATTGGCAGTGAAGCAGAGATAATCCAGCAAATCAGACAGTTGATTACTATTATACCGTTAAATAATGAAGATGATACTTCATATGATGAATGTACAGATGATTTAAACAGAGCATGTGCGGATTTAGGCAGCTGCGTGGATGATACAGCTATAGCGCTTGCTCATATATCAGATAATAACTTTTTTATGGAAATGAGGGGGAGCTACGAAAAGAGTATGGTAACAGGATTTATCAGATTAAATGGTGTTACTGTTGGTGCTGTCGCAAATCGTACGAAAGTGTATGATTTGGAGATGAACCTTATCGATGAATATGATGCAAAGATTACTTGGAGAGGTGCCGAGAAAGCAGCCCGGTTTGTTACATTCTGCGATGCATTTGATATTCCGGTTCTATCATTGACGAATGTAAATGGACTGGCTGCTACTATGAATGATGAGAAAAACCTGGCAAAAGCAACGGCTAAACTAACATATGCTTTTGCAAATGCAACAGTACCTAAAGTGAATGTTGTTATTAAAGAAGCAATGGGCAGTGCTTATGTTGTAATGAACAGCAAGGCAATCGGTGCTGATATCGTATATGCCTGGCCGGATGCAAAGATTGGTATGATGGATGCTTCGCAGGCAGCCAGAATTATATATGCAGACGAAATCGGCAAGTCTGATAATGCTGAATCATTAATATCAGAAAAGGCTGCTGAATATGAATCTTTACAAATAAATGCGGTATCAGCAGCTAAAAGAGGCTATGTGGATAGTATAGTTGAACCCGTGGATACAAGAAAATACCTAATTGGTGCTTTTGAAATGTTATTTACTAAAAGAGAGGATCGTCCCGGTAAAAAACATGGTACGGTTTAATATGAGGTGAACTAAGTATGAAGAGAGTAATAGCAATATTATGTTTAGTAACATGTCTTTTTAGTTTATCTGCATGCAGCAGCCAGTCAGAACCTCTTTCTGAATATGATGAGATAACATTGACATCTGAAACTAGAGATTTATTTAATAAGTTGAAAGATTCAAGTGACGATGAATTAGAACAATTAAAAGAGGAAAGTAAATCTGAATATATTGTCGAAGCAGTTGAATCTTGGATGCAGATAAAGGATGATTTAGGTGCATTTATTCAAGTCGGTAAAGAATTTGAAATTAAAGAAAGCAGTAATAAGGTGACAGTTACTTTACCTGTTGAATTTGAGAATAGTGATGAAAACTTCATCATGGTTTTTAAGATGGTTTCAGGATCAGTGGAGGCCACATCAGCAGTTTTCGGCACAAATACTTCTATTGGCGAAAAAATGGGTAAGGCAGCACTAAATACCTTGATTGGTATGGGGACGGTATTTATTGTTTTAATATTTATCGCATTTTTAATATCACTGTTTAAATATGTTCCTCAATTATTCGATAAGAAAAAAAATGACATAATAATGTCAAGAGAGTCGGTAGATTTATTTAAAGAAGAGGAAGATCTATTTGCAGAGCCGCAAGTAATAGTGAATGAGCCAATGGAGGATACAGAATTAACGGCAGTTATCATGGCGGCAATTGCAGCCAGTGAACAGACGAGTACAGATGGATTTGTGGTAAGGTCAATTAGAAAATCAAGCAAAAGCAAATGGCAGAAAGCTTAAGTAGGAGGAATGAATGATGAAGAATTATAAAATCACAGTAAATGGTAATCAATATGATGTAACAGTAGAAGAAATGGGAAACGGAGTGAGTACACCTGTTGCCGCACAGCCAGTCTCAGTTCCGACAGCTCCGGTAAAGACACCGGTTGCTGCAGAAACAAAAGCACCTGCTAAAGCAACTGCTGTCGGCGAATCAGAAGGTTCAATTAAATTAGTTGCGCCAATGCCGGGTAAGATATTAGCATTAAAAGCATCTGTAGGACAGGCTGTAAAAAGAGGTGAACCTGTTGTTATATTAGAAGCGATGAAGATGGAAAATGAAATTGTAGCCTCTGAAGATGGTACTATTGCAAGCATTAATGTAAATGAAGGAAATTCAGTGGAAGCTGGAGACTTATTAGCTACATTAAAATAATAAATGCTTATAAGACCATACTACAAAACAGGAGGTAATACGATGGATTACGTTTTAGACACATTAAAGAATCTGGCAGGTCAAACGGCATTTTTGAACCTGACATGGGGCAATTATGTTATGATTCTTGTAGCCTGCGTTTTTCTGTATTTAGCAATAAGAAAAGATTATGAACCATTGCTATTGGTTCCCATAGCCTTTGGTATGTTATTAGTAAATATATTCCCGGGTATTATGACGAGTGCGGCAGATTCAGATAATGGAGTTGGAGGGTTACTGCATTATTTCTATCTTTTAGATGAATGGAGTATTCTGCCTTCACTGATATTTATGGGAGTTGGTGCAATGACGGATTTTTCCCCATTGATTGCCAATCCGAAGAGCTTTTTATTAGGCGCAGCGGCACAATTTGGAATCTATACGGCATATTTCATGGCTATTTTATTAGGATTTAATGATAAGGCGGCAGCAGCAATTTCAATTATTGGCGGTGCAGACGGCCCAACCTCAATCTTTTTGGCCGGTAAATTGGGGCAATCATCCTTAATGGGCCCTATCGCGGTGGCAGCATATTCTTATATGTCATTGGTTCCGATTATTCAGCCGCCGATTATGAAACTACTTACAACTGAAAAGGAACGGAAAATTAAGATGGAGCAGCTTAGGCCGGTTTCCAAACTGGAGAGGATTTTATTCCCTATTGTTGTAACGATTATCGTTTGTCTGATATTGCCGACAACTGCACCGCTTGTAGGTATGCTGATGCTGGGTAATTTATTCAGAGAGTCGGGCGTTGTTAAGCAATTAGCAGAAACAGCATCAAATGCCTTGATGTATATCGTAGTCATTTTATTGGGTGTTTCAGTCGGAGCATCAACCAGTGCCCAGGCATTTCTAAAGTTAGATACGCTAAAAATTGTTCTACTGGGATTAATCGCATTTGCAGTCGGTACAGCGGCAGGTGTACTGTTTGGAAAACTGATGTGTAAAGCCACCGGTGGAAAAGTAAATCCGCTAATTGGTTCAGCAGGTGTTTCAGCAGTTCCGATGGCAGCAAGAGTTTCACAAAAGGTCGGATCGGAAGCGGATCCTACGAACTTCCTGCTGATGCATGCAATGGGGCCAAATGTGGCCGGTGTTATCGGTACAGCGGTTGCTGCGGGTGCATTTATGGCTATTTTCGGAGTATCCTAAAATCAATATTATGAATGAAATGCAAATTAAAAAGTCAGAGCTTATAAGGAGGTCTAGGAAACATGTCAGAACAAATTAAGAAACCTGTTAAAATCATGGAAACTGTGTTAAGGGATGCCCACCAGTCATTGATTGCAACCAGAATGACTACAGAAAAAATGTTGCCAATAATTGAAAAAATGGATAAAGTCGGTTATCATGCAGTAGAATGCTGGGGAGGTGCTACTTTTGATGCATCACTTAGATTTTTAAAAGAAGACCCATGGGAACGATTAAGAAAGTTAAGGGATGGATTTAAAAATACGAAACTGCAGATGCTATTTAGAGGTCAGAACATATTGGGATATCGTCATTACGCAGATGATGTTGTGGAATATTTCGTTCAAAAATCAATTGCAAATGGGATTGATAATATTAGAATCTTTGACTGCTTAAATGATATCAGGAATTTAGAATGTGCGGTAAAAGCGGCTGTAAAAGAAGGCGGACATGCACAAGTAGCAATTGCATATACATTAGGTGATGCATATACATTAGATTATTGGATGGATATTGCGAAGAAGGTAGAAGCTATGGGAGCCCACTCAATCTGTATCAAAGATATGGCTGGTTTATTGGTTCCTTATCAAGCTACGGAACTGATTGAGTCACTAAAGAGTGCAACAAGCCTTCCTATTGATTTACATACACATTACACATCAGGCGTAGCGGCAATGACATATCTTAAGGCAATTGAAGCAGGATGCGATATTATTGATACTGCAATCTCTCCATTTGCAATGGGTACTTCCCAGCCAGCAACGGAAGTAATGGTTGAAACATTAAAGGGAACCCCATATGATACCGGATTAGATCAAAATTTGCTGGCTGAAATAGCGGATTATTTCAGACCGATGAGGGATGAATCATTAGAGTCCGGGCTTTTGAATCCAAAGGTTATGGGTGTTGATATCAAGACACTATTATATCAAGTACCGGGTGGAATGTTATCTAATATGGTTTCACAATTAAAAGAACAAAATGCATCTGATAAATATTATGATGTTCTCAGAGAAATACCGGAAGTCCGCAAAGACTTAGGGGAACCGCCATTGGTAACGCCTTCTTCACAAATCGTTGGTACGCAGGCGGTATTAAATGTTGTAATGGGCGAAAGATATAAAATGGCAACCAAAGAAACAAAGGCTGTATTAAGCGGTGAATATGGCCAGACAGTGAAACCGTTTAATAAAGAAGTACAGAAAAAAGTTATCGGAGATAAGGAACCTATCACTTGTCGTCCGGCTGATTTAATTCCAAACGAATTAGAAAAATTAGAAGCAGAGATGGCGATGTGGAAAGAACAAGATGAAGATGTTTTGACATATGCTTTATTTCCACAGGTAGCGAAAGAATTCTTTGAATACAGACAGGCGCAAAATTCAAAAGTAGATCCTAAGACAGCGGATGTTGAAAACGGAGCTTATCCGGTTTAAGGATAAAAGATGATGTAAAATGCAAACAGGACATGATCATATAACCATGTCCTGTTTGCATATCGGAAAATATTATAGTTTATATAGCTAATAAACACTCGACAAATATGGCGGATTTGCAGAGTTATTTTGCCAACACATAGTTGACACAAACCATAATATGTTATACTATACAAATAAAGGGATTCAAGTATAAATTGAGGAGGTATTCTATTATGAAACGATTATTAAAAGGAATAGCTATATTATTGATTTTAAGCATTTCTATCCATTTTCCTGCAACTGTCAGTAAAGCCGAAGAAGCTCCTGTTTTGTATGTTTACTACTTGGCAGTTGGACAAGCAGATTGTATTCTTGTTAAATTGGGAGATAAATTTATGCTAATTGATACTGGCGGGTATTACAGTTCAATGAGAGATACTACTGATACTAATTCAGTAACCTTACTTAATGGTGAAACCATTAATGCTAAAACGGAAACTAATGTAAAACGCTTTATTACAAAGCTTTTACCAAAGGTGGACGGTAAACCTTATTTAGATTACCTTGTCATAACTCATTATGACAGCGATCATGTGGGAGGATTACTACATATTTTAGGTCATAATACCCCTAATGATGCATCTGATGATATAAAAGTCGGAACATTTCTATCCAGAAAATACTCTACAACAACATTAAACAGAATGTATTTAAAATATGTAGATTCAGGAAAAGATCCTTATAGAAATTATTTGAAAATGATTAACGCAGTTGCACAAGACAACGGTCGTTCACCAGTATTTGATCTTTCTGCATTTGATAAAGATGCAACAAGCTTTACAGCTGCAACTACTACTAGTAAGCTAGAAGCATTAAAAAGCTCTTTAGGTGTTGATTATAACTGGGTTTTTCCTGCAAAAGACAGCACAATTGAAATATATAATGATGGTACAAACAGCTTATCCGTTAAGTTTTTTCATAAAGATACAACATATATAAATGCGAATGATGAAGGGACTTCTGAGGAAGCTGAAAAAAGTTACGCTGGAAATATTAACAACGACTCTCTTATTTTTAAATTGTCCTATAATACCGGTACAAATAGTAAGCATTTTATGTTTTTGGGAGATGCTGTTGAGGATGCATTAAAAAACTTGAATTTATATGATGCTGCTACATTAAAGTCTAATGTTGTCAAAATTACACATCATGGATTTAAATTAAATGCTACAGGCAGGGTGATAGAAGAAACGCTTTATCCTAAAATGAATCCAACTATTTCAATTATATCCAATGCTTCACATAAAATAAAGAAAGCTGATGGTACTTATAAAAAGAAACGCCTTGTTTTATTTAATAACAGCTACACTAACTATCTGCCTGATTCTGATATTACTAATAAATATGGTACTTATGTATTTGAAACATGGGCTATGCAGGCTTATGTCGACACTGCTAATAAGAATTATAATTTTGTTGGATTACGCATGTCTACAAATGGAAGCTATTTGTACAAGCATGCAACCTATATGAATCTTGATAATATGACTACAGGTAGTTTCGGGCTGGTTCGGACAAACCTTGTTAAGGTATTAGGTGTTGAGGAGCTGCCAAGTAACTAATTTGTTTAGATTATATTCTATATGTTTTGAATTGGCTCACATATACCTTTTTCTTAGTAAGAACATGAATATAGATGAAAATGTAATCCGGTGACATGATTGTGTCCGGTTTACATTTTTTGATTTTATATATGTATATATTGATTAATAATTATTCATTACTTGTAGGTTAGAATTACTTATGTTACAATAAATTTTAAAATAAAAGAATTAAATATATATGTGTTATTTATATTCGGAGGTGGTTAAAATTTATTTATATCATTATTTTGATAAAGCAGTTGGGCCATTTGTCAATTTATCGAATTTTCCTGTTGATGAAGCAAAAACTATTCTTAATGCGATAAAAGTAACTAAACCAAATACTCAAAGCGCTACACGAGACAGTGAGTATGTGGAACATAGGCATAATTGCGAAAAAATAATCCGAACAGAGTTTGCGAAAAAAGGCGGCGTTATAAAGAGAATATCCCCGCATTATATGGTCGTTGAACATAGTCCATGGTTAAGCACTTGGTTTGAAAACAGCACTTTTATAAAGATTCCTATTGAGGAATTTGATTTGAATACTGTTTCATTTACGTATGGTGATTCAATGCCGACATTTAGCCACCGAATAACTGATAATAAAGAATATCGAAAAAAAATATATTTCTATGAAGAGATATTAGAAATTATTGAAAAATATGGATTACCACAGAATTGGAATGATGATGGCAAATTTGGCCCGGAACGATATATCGAGGCTCATATATGGGCTGATGAAACAATAGATAAATACCGTTAATAAACAGATAGGATTGTTTATAAGTAATGACTAAATTGTTGGATTTATAACGTATTGCAAATATTCCTATTTGAGGTTTGGAGGACAAATATGTCGAAAGTATTAATTGTAGGCGGAGGTGCTGCCGGAATGATGGCGGCTATCGCAGCAGCCACTAATGGTAATGAAGCTCATCTCTATGAAAAAAATGAGAAGATTGGAAAAAAACTGTTTATCACAGGTAAAGGACGGTGTAATATTACGAACGCCTCTGATATAGATACAATATTTCAAAATATTGTTTCAAATAAGAAATTTATATACGGTGCATTATATACATTTACGAATGATAATGTAATCCAGTTTTTCGAAGAAGCAGGAATTCCAACAAAGATAGAACGGGGAAACCGCGTTTTCCCGGTTTCTGATAAATCTTCAGATGTTATATATGGATTAAGTAAAAAAATGAAAGAATCTGGAGTAATCCTACATCTGCATAGTGAAGTAAGCGAAATCGTTGTGAAAGATGGTCAGTTTAATCAATTGATTTTGAAAGATCAGACGAAAGTAACAGGCGATTCGGTTATAATAGCGACAGGCGGATTATCCTATATAACAACAGGTTCTACAGGTGATGGACATAAATTTGCAAAAGAATTGGGACATACGGTTACGGATACATCACCGGCATTGGTACCTTTGGTCATAAAAGAAAATTATATTGGAGATTTGCAAGGATTGTCTTTAAAAAATGTTGAAGTTACAATTAGTACTTCCCAAAAGACGATATTTAAAGACTTTGGAGAGATGTTATTTACACATTATGGCGTAAGCGGACCGTTAATTCTAAGTGGAAGCAGTTTTGTGAATAAATTAATTCATACGGAACAACTGTACTTAAAAATAGACTTAAAACCAGCATTGAATTACGAACAATTAGATAAAAGAATACTAAGAGAATTTAATCAGGCATTGAATAAAGATTTTAAGAATTCAATAGATAGTTTACTGCCTAAAAAAATGATTCCGGTCATGATACAATATTGCAAAATCAATCCTGATAAAAAAGTGAATGAGATTACGAAAGAAGAAAGAAAAATCATTGTGAAAGCTTTGAAAGAATTTACTCTGACAATTACAGGGGTCAGAGGATACAATGAAGCGATTATCACCCAAGGCGGCGTAAATGTAAAAGAAATAGACCCAAGTACTATGGAATCTAAAATCAATAAAGGTGTATATTTTGTAGGAGAAGTCTTAGATATTGATGCATTGACAGGCGGATATAATCTTCAATTGGCTTGGTCGACCGGATATTTGGCAGGAATCAGTGTATAAGTTATTAAAAAGAAATAATAGAAAAGTGTTGTAATGTGAAAGGAAAATAAAAATGAAGAATATAGCAATTGATGGACCGGCTGGCGCCGGCAAAAGCACAATAGCAAAACTGGTAGCCAAAAATCTTGGTTATATTTATGTGGATACAGGTGCTATGTATCGGTGTATTGCATTAGCATGCTTACGAAAAGGAATAGACATTACAGATGAACTTGCTGTGTGCAACGTTTGTGATGATGTTGAAGTAACAATAACATATGAGAATAAAGTACAAATTGTATTATTAGACGGAGAAAATGTAAATGAATACATTAGAACAGAAGAAGTTGGGAATACTACATCTACAATAGCGGTATATGCAAGAGTCAGAGAAAAATTAGTAGAACTGCAGAGAATTTTAGCAGGTAAGGAAAATGTAGTTATGGATGGCAGGGACATTGGGTCTTATGTATTGCCTGAAGCAGATACAAAAATCTATTTGACAGCCAGTGCCAGAGTCAGAGCAGAGAGGAGATGCCTTGAGCTTCATAATAGGGGTGAATATGCAGATGCGGTAGAAGTAGAAAAAGATATTATGGAGAGAGATTACAGAGATATGAATCGGGAAATTTCGCCACTCAAACAGGCAGAAGATGCAGTATTGATCGACTCATCTAATATGACAATAGATGAAGTAGTCTTAAAAATTATGGAGATAGCCCATGGAAGTTAAATTAGCAAAAAGCGCGGGATTTTGTTTCGGTGTTAAAAGAGCAGTAGATAAGGTATACGAACAGTTAGAAAAAGGAAATACTGATGTATATACTTATGGACCGATTATTCATAATGAAGTGGTCGTAGATGATTTAGCGCAAAAGGGTGTGATTGTACTTAATGACATCAGCGAATTAGAAAGTATAAAAAAGGGTACAATTGTCATTAGATCCCATGGTGTTTCAGAAAGAGTTTATCAAATAATTGAAAAAAATGGCTTGCAATTAGTAGATGCTACATGTCCTTTTGTAAAAAAAATACATCGCATTGTAAAAGAGAGAAGTGTACAGGGCGAACATATTTTAATAATAGGTAATGAAAATCACCCTGAAGTCGAGGGAATAAAAGGCTGGTGTGAGAGCAATGTGTCAGTGGTTAATTCGTTGGAAGATATTCATGATTTAATAGTTCTGAAAAATGAAACAATATGTGTTGTATCACAAACGACATTTAATTACAATAAATTTAAATATTTAGTTGAAATTCTTTTGGAAAAGGGGTATGATATAAATGTTGTAAATACGATTTGTAGTGCCACTAATGAGAGGCAGTCAGAAGCGCGGAAGATTGCCAGAGATGTTGACGCCATGTTAATTATTGGTGGGAAGCATAGCTCGAATACACAAAAGTTGTATGAGATTTGTAAAGAAGAATGTAAAAATACTTATTATGTACAGACACTTGTAGATTTAGACAAAAGTCAACTACAATCCATAGGTAGTATAGGTATTACAGCAGGGGCCTCAACCCCAAATAATATTATCGAGGAGGTTCATACTAATGTCAGAAAGTTTTGAACAATTATTGGAAGAATCATTAAAAACAATAAGAACAGGAGAGGTTGTAGAGGGCACAGTAATCGCAGTTAAAGAAGATGAGATTATCTTAAATATAGGCTATAAATCAGATGGTGTGATCACAAGGAGTGAATATTCTAATACACCGACTGACTTAAGGACAATTGCTAATATAGGCGATACAATGGAAGCTAAAGTGTTAAAAGTAAATGATGGCGAAGGCCAGGTTTCATTAACATATAAAAGGCTTGCTGCAGAAAAAGGTAATAAACGACTGGAAGAAGCCTTTGAGAATAAAGAAGTTCTTAAAGCTAGAGTAATTCAGGTAATGAGTGGCGGGTTAACAGCTTTAGTTGATGAAGCCAGAGTATTTATTCCTGCAAGCTTGGTATCGGATGCTTATGAGAAAGACTTAACCAGATATTCCGGAGAAGAAATAGAATTTGTGATTACAGAATTTAATCCAAGAAAGCGCAGAATTATTGGTGATAGAAAGCAGCTGTTAGTTGCTGCAAAAGCAGAACAGCAAAAAGAAACATTGTCGAAATTAGAGATTGGATCAACTGTAGAAGGAACAATTAAGAATATTACAGATTTTGGTGCATTTGTTGATATTGGTGGTGTTGATGGCTTGCTGCACATTTCCGAGATGTCATGGGGTAGAATCGGTAATCCTAAAAAAGTATTCAATGTTGGTGAGTCGGTAAAAGTTTTTGTTAAAGATATGAAGGACGGAAAGATTGCATTAAGTCTAAAATTTCCAGACAGCAATCCGTGGATTAATGCCGGTATAAAATATGCAGTAGGTAATATTGTAACCGGTAAAGTTGCAAGAATGACAGATTTTGGTGCATTTATTGAATTAGAGACTGGTGTGGATGCATTGTTGCATGTTTCCCAGATTTCCAAAGAGCATGTAGAAAAACCGTCAGATGCTTTAAAAGTAGGCCAAGAGATTGAAGCTATGGTTGTAGATTTTAATGCTGATGAAAATAAAATCAGTCTAAGCATTAAAGCATTAACAGAGGAAGAATATACTGAATCTATGGAAGAAGCTGAAGTGACAGATGAGATTCAAACAGCTGATGAAACTGAAGTCATAGAGGAAGTCGAAGTCATTGAGGAAACCGAAGCGAAGGATGAAACCGTGGCAGAAAAAGACGTTGAAGCGGAAGTGACTGAAGCTTCGCAAGATGAAACGGAATCTGTAGAAGCTTAATCAATTATAAATCCCAAAAGCAAGCTTTAATCAAAAAGCTTGCTTTTTATGTAATTAGACAAGGAGATTCAGAATGCGGGTTATAGCAGGAAAGGCAAGACGCTTACCTCTTAGATCACCAAAAGGGTTAGAAACACGGCCAACAACGGATAGGATCAAAGAAACTCTGTTTAATATGATTAGCAATCAGTTACCGGACTGTGTGTTTATTGATTTGTTCAGCGGCAGTGGCGGTATTGGAATTGAAGCCGCCAGCAGAGGTGCCCAAATTTGTTATTTTGTTGAAAATAACAGAAAAGCAATTGAGTGCATTAATTCAAATATTGAGTTTACGAAGCTTAAAGATGGAACACGGGTGATTTCAAGTGATGCCATTACAGCTTTGAGGCAATTAGATGGTCAAAACATAAAAGCTGATTTTATTTTTATGGATCCTCCTTATCGTAAAGGGCTGGAGAAACAAGTATTGGAATGTTTAAGCGGATTAGATTTGGTTGATGACTATACTACAATTATAGTTGAAGCGTCAGAAGAAACAGATTTTTCATATATTACAGATTATGGTTTTAAAATAGCTAATATTAAAAAATACGGAAACAATGCTCATGTTTTTATTGAGCTGATATAGAGGTGATTATGATTAAAGCTATATATCCGGGGAGTTTTGACCCAATTACATTTGGACATATTGATATTATTGAACGTTCATCTAAAATTTTTGATGAAGTGATTATCGGAGTGTTAAATAATAAGGAAAAGACGCCTCTGTTTTCAGCAGTAGAACGTGTAGAGATTATCAAAGAGGCAATTTCGCATATAAATAATGTGGAGGTTGCAGCGTTTGAAGGGTTGCTGGTAGATTTTGCAAAAGCGCAAAATGCCAGCATTATAGTCAGAGGCCTTAGAGCGATAACGGATTTTGAATATGAATTACAGATGTCTCAGACAAATCATATCATTAGTAAAGATATTGATACTGTTTTTTTTACAACCAGTTTAGAATATGCATACTTAAGCTCAAGTACAGTGAAAGAGGTAGCAATGTTCGGGGGTGATATCAGTAAATTTGTTCCGCCGTTTATTATCGGTAAAATTTATAATAAATTTAAAAAATAGCATAAATAGCTTGAAAAAAAGTCATGTATAGTATATAAAAGAGATATAACATTAAATTCGAAGGAGATAAAAATATGAGTAAAATAGAACAGATAATCACGGAAATTGAAGAGTACATAGATAGTTGTAAATTTCAACCCCTTTCAAGTACAAAAATTGTTGTAGTAAAAGAGGAAATTGATGAGTTATTAGCGGAATTGAGATTAAAAACTCCGGATGAGATTAAAAAATATCAAAAGATAATAAGCAACAAAGATGCGATTTTAAATGACGCAAAAGAGAGAGCCGAAGCTATGATTGCTGAAGCGACAGCGCATATTACAGAATTAGTAAGTGAACATGAAATTATGCAGCAGGCATATACGCAGGCAAATGAAGTAGTGCAGCAAGCTACAAATCAGGCACAAATCATTTTGGATAATGCCACCGATGAAGCAAATAATATTAGAATGAGTGTTATGCAATATACAGATGAGACTTTAGCAAATCTGCAGGGTGTATTGACGAATGGAATGAATAATTTCCAGGACAAATATGAATCATTAATGAGATCACTTAATACTTCGTTAGAAGTAGTCGTGGAAAATAGAAAAGAATTATCGAATGAGGAAGAAGCAGAAGAAGATTTTGATATGGATGATGACTTTACTGTAGATTTAGACTAATGATAATATAAAGATACCGGGTACTATGTAAACCGTACCCGGTATCTTTATATTAATGTTAACATGATGATTGAGATGATAAAAGCGAGGATACCATTTATTAGTTTAGCAAAAATGTATTTAGATAGTGATAAGCCACTTTTGCCGATGATACTTGCTGTTTGTGAAGTTATGGATAATCCGCCGAATGCAGTAAAAAAGCAGATTAACGGCAGCATTGTATTTATTGCAAGCGACGATTTTGTAATATAAGATATTCCTGTTGTTATTTCGAGCATTCCCAGAGAAATTAGTTTTAGATTTTCGGTAATAGGAATATTATGTAAAACAAAAGAAGCAAAAATGGAATATATAATAATATATCCTCCAAATTTGGTTAAATTTTCAAATGAACCAAGAATTGCCTGGTCTATTATTTTAAAAGATAGTTCTGAATTGGGTATGATTTCGTTCTTTCTTGTTATAGATGAAGCATTTTTTGTCAATAATTTAAAAAGAAAGCAGCAAACAAGTGAACTCATATATATCGGAACTATAATGTATATAAGGTATTTTATATTTTCAAGAGAGGAATAGCAAATAAAGCTTATAATGAACATCGGGCTGGCATTATTGCAGAAACATAGCAGATATTGACCTTCCTGCTTTGATATTTTCCCATTAGTGATTAAATCTGTGATTGCTTTTGCTCCCATAGGATATCCGCATAATAAACCTATAATCAAAGCATAATTAGCAGATGTTGAGATATGTAATATTCTTTTGGTGACAGGTGCAATCATATTTGAAAGGTATTGATCCCCATTAATAGATACCAGGATATTTGTTACCACCATAAAAGGCAATAATGTCGGCAAAACAGTAAAAAGCCATAAAGTTAATCCGCTTTTTGCACCTAAGAAGGTGGTCTGTGGAAATAATAGAAACAATAACATAATAGCAGATAGCGAGATAATAAATATAGTTTTTTTCACATATGCCTCCCAATAGAACAGGTTAGTTAAAATATTAATATATATATATTAAGGAGAGTTATCAGTTATGAGTAGAGTATTAGAAGATTTACAGCCATGCAGAGTATTTCACTATTTTGAGGAAATATGCGGTATTCCGCACGGATCAGGTAATACCGGAAAAATCAGTGATTATTGTATTAACTTTGCACTGGAACATAAATTAAAATATCAGGCAGACGAGATGGGTAATATTATAATTTTTAAAGATGCTTCGTCAGGTAGAGAGCAGGACGGGGGAGTGATATTGCAGGGGCATCTGGATATGGTAAATGTGAAAAAAAATGAATCAAAACATGACTTTGAGTATGAAGGGTTAGAATTAGTCGTAGATGGCGACTATGTATACGCAAAAGATACTACTTTAGGCGGAGACGATGGAATTGCTGTTGCTTATGCATTGGCAATACTAGAATCAGATACGATTAGTCATCCGGCATTAGAAGTAATCCTAACTGTAGATGAAGAAATTGGGTTGCTGGGTGCTGCCGGGATTGATATTTCCGGTACAAAATCAAAATATATGATTAACATTGACTCAGATGCAGACAACGTACTTTGGGCCGGATGTGCCGGAGGAATGACATCTGTATGTAAAATACCTTTATCCAAAGAATGTTTTACCGGCATCCGGGCAATCGTAAAAGTATCCGGTCTCAGAGGAGGGCATTCGGGGGGAGAGATAGATAAGGAAAGAGGGAATGCCTGTATCATGCTGGGGCGTGTATTATACAATTTAAAGCGTATCTGCTTATTTTCTATCTATGACATATCGGGTGGATTAAAAGATAATGCGATTCCCAGAGAAGCAAAAGCTACAATTATATTAGATATGAAAAGCCAGTATTTTGTGGATGAATCAGCTTTAGATGATGCATCTAATGATTATAAAAAAACGAAGCTTAATGATATAAGTGAAATGGTTTTTAAAATGAATCAAATGTTAAAAGAAGAATACTTGATATCAGACAATGATGTATCAGTTTCAATTGAAATAGTATCAGAACAGTATGAAGAAACTTATGACAACATGAGCACTGAACAAATCCTGTTATTTTTGATGAATGTTCCAAATGGAGTACAGAACATGAGTAAGAACATAGAAGGACTGGTAGAAACTTCACTTAATTTAGGAGTTTTAAAAATAGAAGAGGATACTATGATTGCTCATTTTTCAGTAAGAAGTTCGGTGGAAAGCAGAAAAAAAGCATTAGGTGATAGATTGAAATATTTGACCGAATTTATCGGTGGAGATTATTCATATTCTGGTGATTATCCGGAGTGGAATTTTAAAGTTGATTCTACTCTAAGAAGTGTAATGTCCGGAGTCTATAAAAAATTATTTGGAGAGACACCACAAATCGCTGCTATTCATGCGGGATTAGAGTGTGGATATTTTAGTGAGAAGCGTCCGGAATTAGACATCATTTCCTGCGGACCGAATATTTTTGATATTCATACAACAGAAGAAAGAATCAGCATATTGTCCGTAGAAAAAGTTTATAAGTTTCTGATTGAAGTATTAAAAGAAATCAAATAATTGTAGAATTTTATATAGGATTATGTTATTGTATTAACTGAATGTTTCAATTAATCAGAACTAAGAGGATATACCAATGAGAATGGCAAGTATTGTAAGCGGAAGCAGCGGAAATTGCATCTATGTAGGTAGTAATAGAGGTAATATACTGATCGACGCAGGTGTAAGTAAAAGAAAAATTGAGGAAGGATTATATATTCATAATATAAATCCTAAAGAGATAGATGGCATTTTTATTACCCATGAACACAGTGATCATATTAATGGTTTGGGTGTGTTTACGAGGAAATATCCGGTTCATATTTACGGAACAAAAGAGACATTGCTGTCAATTAAGCAAAGTTGCAAATTAGGTAAAATCGATAAGGACTTGTTTTGCGAAATTGAACCTGATGAAGATTTTCAAGTGAAAGATTTGACTATAAAGCCATTTAAGATTTCCCATGATGCGCTAAATCCAGTTGCTTACAGAGTGGAAGATGGTAAGCATGCTGTTGCAGTTGCAACAGATATGGGTACATATAATGATTATGTCGTAAGTAATTTAAAGAATCTCGACATGCTTTTGCTGGAAGCAAACCATGATGTGAATATGCTTCAGGTCGGAGCATATCCTTATCATTTAAAACAACGGATCTTAGGTAATAGAGGGCATTTATCAAATGAAATGTCAGGGAGATTATTATGTGAGATATTACATGATCATCTTAAAAAAATTATGCTGGGACATTTAAGCAAGGAAAATAATTATGCCCAGTTGGCTTATGAAACAGTGAAGACAGAAATAACCGTCAGTGATAACCAATACAGAGCGGATGACTTTAATATTGAGGTTGCAAAACGTGATGAGTCTTCAACATTAGTTGAATTTTAGGAGGGAAAATTAGATGAAGAAAACAATTATTACTGTTGTAGGAAAAGATACAGTTGGAATAATAGCAAAGGTATGTACCTTTTTAGCAGATAATCAAGTGAATATTTTAGATATTTCCCAGACAATTGTACAGGACTATTTTAATATGATGATGATTGTAGATTGCAATAAATCATTGAAATCGGCAGGTCAGCTGGATGAAGAAATCAGTATTCTCGGTAATACAATCGGTGTAATTATCCGCATGCAGCATGAAGATATCTTTAACAGTATGCACAGAATATAGCAGAGAGGAAACGATTGACGATGATAAATATTTTTGAAGTAAACGAAACCAATAAGATGATAGACCAGGAAAATTTGGATGTAAGAACTATTACGCTTGGAATTAGTTTATTAGACTGTATAGACAGTGATTTGGATAAAGTGAATGAAAATATTTATAACAAAATTGTTCATTCAGCCCGTAATTTGGTATCAACAGGAAATGAAATTTCTAAAGAATATGGAATTCCTATTGTGAACAAGAGAATATCTATTACACCGATTGCGTTGGTTGGTGGTGCTGCATGTAAATCTCCGGATGATTTTGTATCAATCGCTAAGACATTAGACAGAGCTGCAAAAGAGGTTGGTGTGAACTTTATAGGTGGATATTCGGCGCTTGTTTCAAAGGGTATGACAACGGCGGATGAATATTTGATCAGATCGATACCGAAAGCACTAGCCAGTACAGAACGGGTATGCAGTTCGGTAAATGTTGGTTCTACTAAAACGGGAATCAATATGGATGCAATTAAACTATTGGGTGAAATTATAATAGATACTGCTAAGGCAACTGCCGATAAGGACTCTTTAGGCTGTGCAAAACTAGTGGTATTTTGTAATGCGCCGGATGATAATCCATTTATGGCGGGTGCTTTTCATGGAGTGACAGAAGCTGATGCTGTAATTAATGTTGGCATAAGCGGACCCGGTGTTGTAAAAAAAGCAATAGAATCAGCAAGAGGCAAAGGTTTTGAAGAGTTATGTGAAACAATCAAAAGAACAGCATTTAAGATCACCAGAGTTGGGCAATTAGTTGCAAAAGAGGCCTCAGCCCGGCTGAATATCCCATTTGGAATTATCGATTTATCATTGGCACCCACACCGGCTGTAGGCGATAGTGTTGCGGAGATACTAGAAGAGATTGGGTTGGAAAAAGTCGGAGCCCCCGGGACTACCGCAGCATTGGCATTATTGAATGATCAGGTTAAAAAAGGCGGTGTTATGGCATCTTCCTATGTTGGCGGATTAAGCGGTGCATTTATTCCGGTCAGTGAAGATCAGGGAATGATTGATGCTGTCAATGCCGGTGCGCTAACGTTAGAAAAACTAGAGGCGATGACCTGTGTGTGCTCTGTAGGCCTGGATATGATAGCAATACCGGGAGATACGAAAGCTTCTACAATCTCAGGGATTATCGCAGATGAATCAGCCATCGGTATGATTAATCAGAAGACAACGGCTGTAAGAATTATTCCCGTGATTGGGAAAAACATCGGCGAAGTAGTAGAATTTGGCGGATTGTTAGGTTATGCACCTGTTATGCCGGTCAATCAATATGGCTGTGACGCCTTTATTAATAGACCGGGCAGGATACCAGCACCGATTCATAGCTTTAAGAATTAAAGGTGTGTGCAAAAAAGACGATAAGCGTCTGCAAGGGAACATTGCTTTGTGAGATGATTCGACTTACTATACTTCTAAACGTAATCCATCAGGATAAAACCCAATCCATATACTACGTGAACGCGCTTCGCTTGAACGCACTTCGTATATGGATATTATCCTGATAAATTACGTTAAGAAGTAAAACGTAAGTCTGCATATTATCTCACAGACCAATGTTCCCTTGCAGACGCTTATCGTCTTTTTTGAAGCTACGTTTATTTTAAGAGGATGTTGGTTTAATATTCAGTTCGCTTATTTTATGAGGATGCTGGTTTGGTATTCGTTGGGGAGGATTGAATTATACTTGTTCATTGTAACCAGACGGTACAAGTGGTCGGCATATATGTTTTGCTCTAGCATCCTAAGTGCCAGAGGTTTATCAACCAGGATTTCTTTATAGTTGGATAGCTTTGATATAATTGTTAAATTTGAATTTGCCTTGATTTCGGTCAGGAGAGTTGAGGCGGATTTTTTAAAGCCTATTATTCGTATATATTCTATCCAATCGTTTTGGATATAGCTTTGGATATCATTTTGCTTTATATTTAGAAGTATATGAAGCAGACTACGATAGATGGCAGTTAATGTAATATTTTTGGTTTTTAAGTGATTCGCAAAGGAAGTAAAACTTGTGAAATTTTCTTTGCTACCTATAATTCTATAGGCTAAATCTCTATTTATGTCAAAGATATTGCTGATGTCAGCCTGAAGAAGGGCATTTCCTAATAACAGTGAAAAGTCATCTGTTGTAATTGGAAAGTTTTTTTTGAAATTGGAGTCCAAAAGACGATAAGTAAATTCGGGTATGCAATGCTTTATAGATGATAAATTGGCTGTATGTTCAATTGTATTTCGAATGGCAGAGGCTGAGACGAATGGTGAATCGGTATTTTGACTATGGTAGCCGCTGTCATTTCTAGTAATTGTATATGGCTTTATAGATGACTTTCGGCTGGCTAAAGCTTTTAGATATTCTATTGCCAATAGGTTATTAGGAGAGGACAGGATTATCTGTAGATTTTCTACAGATGTACCTACATTTTTCAGATGGGCGGTGATAGCATGATTCCTTGCAGTGGGATATGACAAACCTATTTTTATGTTTGCTGCTAAGGTAGTCTTAAATATTTCGCTTTCATTCTCCAATAGGTCGGCGATTGTTTTAAGGGTGTTAATGTCACCGCATTCGCTGCCAAAGCAGATATAATCAATAATACCTAATTGATCTAAAAGGCTGATTGCTCCTGCTGCAAAGTAGTTGGCACTGCCGGTTGCGTATTGCACGGGTAATTCTATAACCAAATCGGCACCGCATGCAAGGGCTGCTTCGGCTCTGGTATTTTTATTGATAATAGCAGGTGCACCACGCTGTACATAATTGCCGCTCATTACTACAACGACATAGTCAGCATTGGTAACTGCTTTGGCTTGGTCGATGTGGTATTTATGACCATTATGGAAAGGGTTATATTCGGTAATTAGTCCTACGGTTTTCATTCTAATCCTCCATGTCGCGCACTCTGTTGTTGACACGCGAGCCTAATGTCAATTTGGCTCTGCGATCAAACAATATTTTAAGGAGCTTGCGGCTTATCTTTCTATCTAAAACTCATGTTTATTAATCCAATAAATATGAGTTTACATTATGATTTAATAATTTATTATAGTTTAACCTTTATTATACACATTTACAATATGTAATAAATAGTCAATTATAAATTTGATATTTACTTTATAATGTGAAATATTACCAAATATATTTTATAAAATATTGACATATTAGACAAATATGATATAATATTACATATTTAGTAAAATATAATACATATGGAGAAGCATATA
>Ga0153924_1000242_pt1 | contig 36551 bp, 48 predicted proteins | sample TSNJ008MetaG_FD_104709 | JGI IMG/M metagenome (GOLD analysis project Ga0153924, IMG submission 104709) | Attine ant fungus gardens microbial communities from New Jersey, USA - TSNJ008 MetaG | ecosystem: Host-associated > Fungi > Mycelium > Unclassified | place: USA: New Jersey, Wharton State...
GTCACGGTTGAGGGTGACAAGGGGAGTTGTCATGCACATCCTTGGTGTGCAGCTCAGAGACCAGTGTTTCGCACGAGTACGCCCTGCTCCTCCACAGATCCGCCTCTTTTTCATCTTTTTTCTCTCTCCAGCTTGCCCTCACTCAGTTCTATGGCGTCGGCCTCAAAACAGCCCACCGCCTTTGTGCCCGTCTTCAGATCCACGACCGTGCAAGGATCAAGGACCTGACTCCCTTCCAAGTCACCGCACTCGCATCCTTCCTTTCCTCACCAGCAACTGCGCCGCAGCCCCCCAAGTATCCCCTCGCCCATCCAAATTATGTTGCACCCCCTTCGTCTACGCCTATCCAGGACATCCAGGCCAGCTTTGCCAGCAAGTGGGAAGAAATGGAAAAACAGAGGAAGGCTTCCCCTCTGCCTCGCAATCCGCAAAAGAAGCCCTATGTTGAACCACTGAAGAACCTCAAGGTCGAGTCCGAGCTGAGGAGAGAGATTCGGGAGAACATTGCCCACCAGAGGATGATCGGAAGTTATATCGGCAAACGACACGCCATGCATCTCCCAGTCAGAGGGCAAAACACCCGGAACAACTCCAAGACCGCCAAGAAACTCAATCAGCTGGACCGTTATTGATTTTCAGTCTCTCATTCGACTATTGCATAGATTATTTATGTATTTCGAATTACCCAACTAATTGACCGCGCGTGTGACAACATCCCCCCTTGCTTTGTTCATGGCGACCAAGAACTACAAAATCATCGGCGAGGAGCTCTGGAAAAACCGGACAGAGAAGATTGTACAGACTCTCTTGACCCTTGTTCTTCTTTCGTCTAAGTCACGTAGAATGCAGAACTGTTTGCCCTCACATATGGGGCCCTTGTTGTCCAACTCATTCAGGACTACGAGGACTATAACGAAGTAAACAAAGAACTGGAAAAGATGGGCTACAATATCGGTACTCGCTTGATCGAGGATTTTCTTGCCAAGTCGAATCTAGGGAGGTGTGTTGACTTTAGAGAAACAGGCGAAGTTGTCGCCAAGGTAATTTCTCATAATCCTCATGAACTGTATTCAGAATTCATCAACGACGGGGTACCTAGGTTGGTTTCAAAGCATTCTTGAATATAACCCCAATTATTTCCCATGGTGTCCCTCTGCAACCCACGACATCCAGGCCGGATTCTACCAGCAGCCAACCAGCAGGGTCCTGGTTCACTCTAGTATTAGATGAGAATCCATTAGCAGAATTCGTAGAACTTCCGGACGAGGTATTGGAGGGAGGTCTCTGGTTCAGCAATGTCTTGTGCGGTGTCATCAGGGGCGCTCTGGAGATGGTACGTCCTTCTCTTCACTCACAAAATTAAACAAATGAATCGTGATTGCTAGATACAAATGCAAGTACAAGCAGAATTCATATCCGACGTCCTTCGCGGTGATGAAAGCACCGAAATTCGCGTACGATTAGTCAAATACTTAGAGGAAGAGGTTCCTGTTGGAGATGATTAATCTAAAAAACATATATACAGGTCATTTTTAAGCAATGGACTTGTCATAGTATTAACACGGATCATTGTAAGCGGCTGCAAGGTCAGACTAAAAAGCTGAAAGGATTGGCTACAAGAGCGAGCTTTGGCTTTGCCGGATTCTTGTCTGATTACCGTAATAAATTTCAATCTCTACTTCCATTAATTGAAATGTCAAGACCAGAGCTTGTAGCTCCCCCAGAAATTGTAGGAGCTTCGATTAGCACCTCTCAAACACTCTTCATTCCTAGACCGTAGTATTATGGCGACTCGGAGGCCAAAAAGTACACCCAAAAGTACGTTCTTCAACAGCAGCCTTTTTTCCAACCATGGTCCTGATCTCAGCGAAGCTCCCGGAACCAACAAATACAAGCAGAGATGACATACAGAGCTCTTGAACTGCTCAACTTACCACCAGAAAAGCCTGCGTTCTTGCTCGATGTCGGGTGTGGCTCTGGCTTGTCAGGTGAGATCTTGGATGAGGAGGGGTACAACTGGGTAGGCGTGGATATCGCTCCAAGCATGTTGGGTTCGTCTCCTTCTCGGTCTTCGTATTGCCGGTGATCTGAGAAAAAAATGTGAATCCTGAACATGCAGAAGTTGCATTGGAGAGGGAGGTTGAGGGTGACCTGTTTCTGCAAGACATCGGGCAAGGCTTAGGTTTCCGACCGGGAAGCTTCGACGGCGCTATTAGGTCGGTGGATCAGAAACACGTACGAGTTACTGACTAAAGCTACGGTTGTATTCCAGTATCTCTGTCTTACAGTGGTTGCTCAATGCTGAAACATCCCATCCAACTTCTTCTCCTCCTTATCGACTTCACCGTTTCTTCACTACTCTTCACTCTGCGCTCCGCAATCCCTCGCGAGTTGTATTCCAATTCTATCCCTCATCAGATGATCAGATTCAACTCATCACGTCCATTGCACAGAAGGCCGGTTTCGGGGGTGGTATTGTCGTAGATTATCCAAATTCCAGAAAGGCAAAGAAGGTGTTCTTGTGTCTGTTTGTTGGAGGTGGAGGGGGGCAACAAGAAATACCAAAGGGGTTAGAAGGAGAAGAGGAGGAGGAGGACGGTAAAGCACTGTTTGAGAGGCGGCGAGAGAGAGAAAGATCACGAATAAAGAATGGGAAGCGGAAGAACATCAAGAACAAAGATTGGATTCTGAAGAAGAAAGAGGTCAGTCTTCCCACCATGGCGGACATAGGCAATTCTCACAAAACATGCACATTAGCTCTACAGAAAACGAGGCAAAGAAGATGTCCCCCGAGACTCCAAGTACACAGGACGAAAGCGCAGGCCAGTTTTCTGAAACCTCTGCGGCAACTAGTAATGTTCCATTGACGTCTAATCGGACAACGTACACCATACAAACTCAAGAAACTATCGATGAGTAAACAAGTCACGACATTGATCTAGGGCGTCTTTTGCTTCATGGCGAATGAAGTGACCTTGTAGAGCGGCCATGCTTACTCTCCTACCAATTTTCAATTCCTCCGAGACCATATCATGGAGCTTAATAGCCATTGTTTGTACTACATCATCCGATAGTCCGGTAACTTTCAGAGAGCCACCGTAAAAGCGATTAAAAAGCAGCTGCGCCTGTGTTGGACTTGCGTCGTCGATGAGGTATGCTAAGTCCACTCTTCCAGGACGAATGAGTGCGTGATCGAGCTTCTTAAGATGATTGGTAGTCATAAAGATGATGCGCTCTTCACCAGATGCTACGCCATCGAGGGCATTCAGGAAACCTGAGAATGTGATAGAAGATTGATAACTGTTCTTCAGGATTAATTAGGGAATCTACATTAATGTCTCTGTGACTTACCCGTCTTCGGACGTTTGTACACGCTTATTGAATGCGGCGTCAATGTCTTCAATGAGCACAAAGCTTCGTTCCGGAGCATTGGACAGCAGATGAAAAAGTTTGTCATCAGTAAGTCCTCGTTCCGATAAATTGAGTAAACAAATGTCATATGAGAGGGAGCCAGCCAATGCTTGAATGAAGGAGGTTTTTCCGGAGCCAGGCGGGCCATGAAGTAAATAACCTCGTCGATAAGGGATACCTGGGATTAGATACAGATGAATACAAATGAACGGTTCAACAAAACGGACTTACTTGCCTCTGTCTGCATACCATTGGCGTCGATCGAGGAATGCCTTGATGTCGGCCTCTATCCTGTCTGAAACACCAGACTCGAGCACAACACTCTGAAGCGGCCGCTTCCGCCTTGGCTGCCCAAATGGCTTCCATTCAATACCCCATGCGGTATGAATCACAAGCTTCCCCTCATTACCACGCATAGCAAGATCTCTCGCTTCCGTAAGCAGGTGGGGAAAAAGAGAGCGATCGCGACTCAATGCCGTTAGTGTGACGGTCTCCCAAGGTACTCCAGATATGAGTTGCATTGACCTCGTTTCGCGCTCACGTTTCATCTGTCAGCTGGACGTAAACTGTGTAGATCGACATATGGTTCCCAAAGGATCTCACTTGCATCCAAGCGCCACGATATTTAAAATAGTGGGTACCAGGCCCTGCAACCAGGTTAAAGACAGCAGAGGAACTGCCATTTTCCCGTTGCTCTACTATAGTTTCGACACTGAGTTGATGGCTTCGAACCCATGGCACGCGAACATTTTGTTGGGCGTGCTGATTCTGATGTGACATCCAAGCTAGAAACCATTCATAAGAACGATCTTTGTTGTTTATTTCGAGAGAGACGAGCATGCGCCGCCGAAGAGCAGTTGTACCCAAGACGAATCCCTGGCGAAGCACGGAGAGGCCTACGCCTAGTCCCTAAATATCAGATCAGTTTCACTAGAAGTCCAGAATACAGTAGCATATTTACCATGAGGCCGAAGCCCGCTTGGAAGTATGGGCTGCACTTGTTTGTATGAAGTTGTAAATAATCGAAAACAGAGTAAATAAGTGAACCCACTTGTCCCCAAATACACCGCTGAGAAAAGAACCTGGTCGAGAAGCGTGTTCAACGGAACTATCCAGTGGTATTGCTGCTGTAGCATGAGGTATGGCAGACTCTTGAACTGAGTTCATGGATGGGCAAAAAAGGAAGACAAATTTGGAAAGCGCGCATCGCGTCATTTTTCTCACATTAATTGGCGCGCCCCTCCCAGTCTGGCTCTCAGAAGTCTCCTTGCTGCCAATAATTCAATGCAGGTGCACACTCAGTGAACTGGAAACTGAGCACAAACGAGTTCGTTTGGAGAGCTCAAATTCTTCAACCAGCATAGGCTTAGCAGACAGGAAGTCCTAGAGGAATCCAGGTCTGCCTTCATGTTAGGGGTAATTCTCAAATCATGGCTATCCTAGATATGGCAAGGATACCAGACAGAGTATTATTACCTTGTTGGTCCTGTCAAAATGTAGTTGTAGATCAGAATAGGCGTGAGTCAAATTCATATCGAGCAACATCAATCAGGTGGAAAGTTGTTGACCGAAGAGAGGAACGAACTATCCAGCTCGGCAGTTTTCGCCACCTACTGCACTATACATGGTCCATCCACGTATTATCGCAGCAGTGCTAAACTCATTGCCCACTATGTTTCTATTACTAGTTTATTTGTAGAAACATACAATATATTAATCATGGAAGGATAGTGTCTGGGTTGACGGTAAATATCCTCTTGAAACTCTTCTACATGTCTGGAAATGGGTAGAGAAGGCAGCCTTTCTTGAATGGCTCCAGGCCTGAGGTCTGTAATTTATCCAGATCTGGCAACAGGCCAGATTGAGTATAATGGACTCTTAGGACATTGATCCACGGTGGGAGAATTTATCATTGTCAGGCTATGAAAAAAGGATATGATATTTGACGTCGAGAATGACAAGATTTTCACTTCGAATTGTGGAACCAGCAGTGGGTGATTTTCGAGGAGATGATCACAATAAATACTCTAACGTGTGTCTCACATCATGTTAAGTGGGGATTAGTAAGCATCGTTCTAAACAGGAATAAACAGGTTAGCAATCTTGAGCTGACGCGCAGGTTTCTTCTATTCATTTCCTTCTTAAAAACGATGGGCCGACTAGCTGAAATGCAGAGGAAGCTCTTGGAGGTCGGTGAATTAAAATTGTTGATTTTCTGAGGTTCGGGAAAGCTGACGAGTGTCTTGTTTGAATTGGTGGCACGTCTGGTGTTATAGCAAATGATGGGACCAGAGGCGATGGGACTTGCAAATGCTAATATTCAGTGGTCGGATGACAAGGTTTGCAGGAACTTCCTATGTGGTACCTGTCCACATACACTTTTCACAAACACGGTAGGTCTCAATGCTATCCCTCTCTCGCCTCTGAAAATCGCCTGGGGGCGAAGGTCCAGACGTTGGAAGTCAACAGCCAACCGGTGGCCAGTCATATCAGCGATCGAGAGGGATTACTTACACAAAAGCGCGCTAACATGCGTTTCGTCATCCTTTTCAAATGTCAATTTTAGAAAATGGATCTTGGCGCATGTCCAAAGTCTCATACGGAACGCCTCAAGACTGAATTCCTCGCAGCCAGAGAGGCCGATCCGAATAACAATATTTTCCACAAGTTCCAACTTGAATATGAGCAAAATATTACTTCGTTTGTCACTGAATGTGATCGACGAATCAGCGCTGCGCATCGTCGATTGGAGAAAACGCCGGAGGAAAACGCCAAAACAACAAATTTGGTGCGAAAACGTTTTTGGGCTTCATGGCTGAGGACATGTGCTGATAACCATTGATTGCCTCGTGCTGCAGATGCGCGAGATTGCAGAAATTGAACTCGCTATTCAGGGAGGTACCGAGAAGATTGAAGCACTCGGTCAGTGGCTGTTGCATTTTTATGTAAATGCTGCTAAATAGTTATACTCTGAAACAGGCGATCAAGGCAAAGTAGAGGAGTCAATGCGTGAAATGGCAGCTATTGAAGCGCTGAAGAGTGAAAAGGCAGACAAGGAGGTGAGCCTGAGTTTTTTGTGGTTATTGAGACTGGAATTCTCAATGATGATTCCGTGACTATTCGTAGCGAGAATTACAACAACTCACGGACACCTCGGGAGCCTCGGGACACCAGAAGCTGCGTGTGTGTGACGTCTGCGGTGCATACCTTTCGGTATTGGATTCAGATCGTCGTCTCGCTGATCACTTTGGTGGAAAGGTATGTGGAATCAGTCTTTGTACAAATTGATGGTATTAAACATGGCAGATGCACCTTGGCTATCACGAACTCCGGAACATGTTGAAAACGTTCAGGGAAGAACGTGAAAAGAACAAACAATCCAGAATGGTGTCTGGATCAGGTCCTGGTGGTCCTGCTTTGGGACCGTCTCGCGACCATCGTTCCTCTCGTGGTGATGACTACCGCGACCGTGACCGAAGCGATCGGGACCGAGGCCATGACCGACATTCTTCTTTACGATATGAGTGAGCACCATCTATTCAACATGTCTGACTCGTTTCGGGACGCTGATCCGTCATATAAATGCTTTGTAGTGATAGGCGGAGGGACAGGGAGCGTTCAAGAAGTCCAGGCAGGCGGAGGTATTAACCACACTTTCTTGATATGGTTTCACGTCAATTCTAGCTGTACATAAAAGAGGAAAGATTTTGTGATTAGCCCACTGGTGAGTTATGATGATTAAGTTTTCATACGAAACTGCTGTCAGCAGTTTGAAATGTAGTGGGTAAGATGATTGAATTGAATGGAAACAAGAATGATCGTATATGATCTATCTTGCGTGTTTTTAGGTTACAGCTAAGGCTTAGAGGATTAGGGCCCCTGAACGATCGCGGCAATTAAAAACATGTATGATGAGGAAAAGAATCGTACGGGTAGGCCGAACGAGCGACGGCGATTAGTGTACGTGGACGGCAACGTGTGTAAGACTAACTGAATTGCTATATGGGTCCGTGAGAGGATCGAGCTGAGTAGTGGGTGTCACATCTACGCGTGACACTATCGTGACAGTTGGAAAAGGAAATATCGTCCAGTAGCGAAACGGAGCTTTCGTCCTGAGCCGAGCCTTGCAGGCTGTCGCCGTCGCCTTTTCCCACTCTTGAATCTCCCTATCTCGTTTCTTTCGAATACAACGACAGATTTTCTCCGATCTTGTCGAGGCACAAGCCCTGCGCAGGCTTTGAGATCCTTATTTAAACTCTCTGCCAGGTTTCTGGTGGCCACCACGAACAAATGTCCACGCTAGGCGCTGTTTCGTTTGTCCAGGATCGTCAGGATGATGTCGTGAATGTCATGGACACCTCTCCAATTTCCCAGGTCGATGCTGCCTTTCTTCCAGATTCCCTCCCTATCCAACTCCTCCAGCCCTCGTTATACATCGACAAGTCAGACCATGCAGATGCTGCCGTTGCATCAATGCATATTTCTCTACCTGACCTTGCCTCTTCCTCGTTTATCGCTCCTCTCGAGGCCCTTGACGTTGCTGCTCCTTCTCTACATGCAGCATCATTTCCTCCCAATTATATACCCCAGTCTATCCCTTTTACATTGATCCATAACTCAGAAAATTCCATGCCCCTGGAACTTTCGCCATCTGACCATACCTTGTCCCCTTCACCACCCCAATCACATATTGGCCTGTCAGTGGGACATAGCTCGAATTCGGCATTCACAATGGGCATGTCTTCGTCTTTAGAATCCGCATTGGATCCCACAGGCATTTCGACAAATCACAATCGAATCAACACATCCGTTTCCCCTTCCACTAATCCCCAAGTATTTTCCCAAATTCCCACCATGATGCAACACCCTCTTTCTCCCGCTTACACAGAACCCATACCAACGGCGCCACTCACAGTATCAGGACCCCAACTTTCCCTTGTTCCTCTGCTCAAGCAGTGAGTCATGTGAATCCCCTTTGCTCTTATCCCATTGATGGGCCCGTATTTCCTTTTCAAGAATTGCACAGACAGCTGAATCTGCAGGATACGCTATCTGCAACCATGACGATGAATCAGCTTCATCGAAAGTTGATGAGCTCAAGGTCAGCATTTCAAAGGTCGCTGAGATGTTGGAAAAGTTGTCAGTGTCTAAATCGGAGCAATCACGTAAACGGTGTGCGGCCGAGCTAGATGCAGAACGCACCGTGAAATCTCTCAAAAGAGAGCCTCAGGAAGATATTCTTTTGTCTCTACCCCAAATTGACTCTACTGTCCCAATTCCGGCTGAACAATCACCAACATACCCTACACCTCTATCAGCACATCCTCAGAGTAGCGTCACACGACCGATGGCACCATTACCGCATTCTAGTTCACATCCGCCATCTCGCACCTCCAGTCCTGCCAGGGGTGCTGTCTCACCTCGTGCCTCCTTCACTCCACCTCAGTCTAGTGCATGTACAAATTTTCCAGCTTTTATACCATCATCATCTGCTGTTGAATTTCCACCAAGAGTTACCCCTTCAATTGCCTCTCCAGTTTTCGGTGTTGGTGCCCAATCTACTTCCCCATGGCCTGAATCAGTCGTTTCAGTGTCACGGCACCATCACTCTTTATCTACGGGCGCTATCACTTCACCCATACAGACAATGGGAATAGCGCCTGTTAATACGGCAATAGCTCCTGATACTTATACGCCCAAAGCCCCTGTCATGCCTCCCTCTATGATGGCGGCTTCACCTTCAGCGATCAGCCCGCCTATTGGACGGATGTCACGCTCAGGTTCTGTCACTGGAATTGCTTACAGCAGTTCATTCTCTTTCAGCTATCCACCTAAAGAACCTTTTAGTTGGTTGACAACTTCACAGCAAACTCAAAATTTTCCTCCTACGCCTTATACTTCAAGATCTCAATCCCAATCGAACTGGTATTTTGGTCCGTCAGAGCATTCTGGCCTGTCGGCCTCTCCATCAACAAACTCCGAGGTTTCGAGCACGATGGCAGGTACTGCTCCAACTACCTCTAGAAGCACTCCATCAGACCCCGAGGAAAACGACGACGACCATGATTCTGATGCTAGTGATTCACGCTCAAGATCAACCTTCAATAAAAAGGTGAAATTCACCACTATCTTAATTGATATTGAAACCTGACCATGGATAATAGGTTTCAAATGATAATCACGGCTTAGGAGCGTCATCCTCGATAGCGTCCGATGTTCCTGTTGAGTATCGGTCTGAAGTAGACCGAGTCTTTTTTGAGTACCTCAACAAGATCTGCTCAAATCGTAAGTATCTTGGCATCGGTTAAACCTCATTGTGTTGATTTTCTTGTTATGTAGTCGATGCCACTGATTCCAAAGGGGAGCCGATTCACCAGACACTCATGGCCAAGAAAATGCAACGCTTGGATGAATCCCCTGACTTTCGACCGTTCAAATTCCGAATCCAAGCATTTACAATGGCTTTCCTGGAAGAGGTGAATCATTGTTGTTGCATAGCGCAAGTGGACAAAAGCTGAACGTCCTGTTTTGAACAGCTGGCGAGCCAAGGATATCCTGAAGAAAAGATTCCCATGAAGAAGGTAAATGATGTTTGATCAGCGGCTCATAAACCTTGCTCAGCGATATCCGTTAGATTCGTAACTATCTTTGGCATCAACCTTATATCCTACGATTCAATGAGGATGGGAAAAAGGCGAAATCGAAGGGCAATCACATCTGGAATATAGAAGCTAGGAAGACCGGGGATGGAAAGTGGGAGTTCAGACCCTTCCAGCGAAAACTTGCGGGGAGTCCTCCGAGCGTGGCATATTGTGGTTTGCGCTGGTCTTGGACTCCACGTATCTGGGACCCTCAAGCTTCATGGCAGAATGTGCCGGTCACCTATAGCTCTCCTAGCTTGCCAGTATGGCTCTCTTGGAAGGAGGATATATTATCTGGAATACCACCATCTGATGCTGAGAACTGTACTGTAACCGCGAATGCGAAGGTAAACGTCTCTCTTCCTTTCGCCGGGCAATGTTTCATATCCAGTTTTCTAGTTTGTGATCGATGGGCAAGAAGGACACTTGTCGCATACGTTTACAATTACCATAGCTCCTGTTTCGTCTATTGACGCCACCTCTTTCTCTCGTTCTCGTCGACCTTCCTTGGTAAATGAACCTCCAAAACGGAGCACAAGCGATTCCGTTCTCTTTCAAGCTCCACAACGGTCCGCTAATTCAATCTTTGTTGTTTTTGTAAATGTTCATATTACTCTTATAGAGCTAGAGCACGTGTCATCCCCGTCCCTATTGAATCCGCTGATACTCGCGTTATAAGAGTTTTGCAAACCGCAGCTCAACGTGTTACACAGGAAGCGGAGTCACAGCTGGTGTCGGTTTCTCTTAAAAACAATCTGCATGCCCTCGTAAAGCAGAAGCACGTTCTGGACCAGACTGTGGACGCTTATGATAGGGCTTTATCCGGTCATTGCCAGGATGAAGCGAGTGCTCTAGCAGTTGCCGCACAAAATGTCGTGGTTCAAGCCGCACAGAAAGTGTATGCTGATCGTGGCGGTGGTGTACCGCCGCCTCAGGGCGAGGCCGCCATCCAGAGCGTCACTGTTGGCGAACTGACTGAAGTTACTCAAGATGCCATTGCAAAGGCAGTTCAAAGGAATGGAACTGCTTCTACAGAGGTTGACATTGTTAGAACGGCTGCCGGTATCATCAAATTAGAATCGGATGCTGTACAAGCAATTCCATTACAGATACGCTCTGTGACCATGGGGACCTTGCAGACCAGAATGAATCCACCTCTGATCAACGGTTTTCCAAGTAACCTCTCACCTCTTCCTGAGTATTCTTAATCTTCTCCCACCAATACCCGATCCTTCTTCGGCGCCTCTCAACATTCCTTTCTTGGTTTTATGTGTTTTTTCTATTTTTGAGTACATCCTCTTGGGATCTTGAATTGTATGCTCCTCTCATCTTCACCCTCTGTTGGCTATCCATGGGACAATGCTTTGTGATATGTTATCTTGCGCATCTTTTTGTTTTCTTAGAACTTTTCACAGGTTTTACTTTCGGGGAATTTTTACTTTTGGGATTTTGTAGTAATTTTCATACAAAGGGTGTATCACATACTTGACACACAATAGCATCATACGCGTTCAACAGTGTGCAGACTGTACAGACTTTCTCGGATGACACCGGTAAGAAATCATGTAATTCGTCGCCTGAATCCGAGTCTTGGCACCGTCCAGACTTTTGACCGACTGAAAGTAGTGTTCCTCCAAAACCTTGTTCTACTTCCCTCTTTTGCTTCTTGATAGGTTGTTCGTCCGCATCGTTATCGAATTCGTGCACTTCGTTTGCTTCCTGCAAATCCAATATCTCATTTGCAAACATTTGAAGTTCTTCCATTGTCGCTTCATTCTCCTGGAGTTCCTGTCCTCGAAAATAAAGTCGTTGACAAATTGTAGGTATCTTGAAACTCTCTTGAATCTATCGTCCAATGATGCACAAATCAGTTTGCAAGACCATGAAATGACCATGTTGGTACACACTTTCACCTTGATGTCCTTGATCGTAGTCTTCTTTCCTACCGTAAATTTCCGTTTCTCGTTCTCGCAAGTTTGGCGTAGTCTCTTGGAATGGCGTGTCCCGTTCTTATTCGAATATATTGTCGTAGGTCGATGACTTGACGATACTCTACGGAGTAGCTGTACGATGATATCTGTGGATACCCACTCTAATTTTCTGAGCAGATCTCGTGTTCGACTTTGAGATACCGTGTGACAAGATAATCCGTACCTTTTGAGTCGACAATCTTCGCAGACAGGAATATCAGACTCATAGCATGGTTTGCTATCGTTGTGCGGCTGCGTTTTCTTCAATCCTATGTGAGGACCACTGTCATACCTAGAAACAAAGGGGCGAAAGGTAGGAGGATTATTTGTCATGCTGATTCAAGAAATCATTCGCTGACTTACAAATGTTGCAAAACATCCCAGTCACTCTGACGAATAACGGTAATTGTCATCTCGGTGTCCAATGGACAATTGGGGTCAAAAATAAGAAGGCCATGTTCACACAAGAAGGATGAATTATCCAATTTATTGAACCGAATGTGGTCCACTGGGCTATTCAACCACAGAAGCCAGCCCCTAAGAAAGTCGATGGGTATAATTGCGAAGCTTTCGTCCTCTTGAGCAAAGGGTGTGCCCTCATACATGTGTTTAAGAAGAGCCTGAAACAGACCGATTCAGCAAAAGCTTCGATATCTATAATGAACGATACTTTTTCTTCTTCGGCACGTCGTTTCATTTGGCGCTTATCTTCCTTCGAGATATGGAGGAGAGCATCGCAGATTGCACAAAGCTCAACATCGGCGCGGGGGGGTTCCCAAGAGGGAAATTTCCTCTTAAGGACCGCAACTCCCTAAGGTATCCGAAGTCAGAAAAAGTTGAATGCCCAAGGCGGACACTTCACCTCAGTAGATATCCTCCGACGATTTAGATGATTCAATGCCAACAATCCATGTTCACACCAAACATCGTTCCGATATTCCAGTGAATCTGGAGCCGGATCTTCTTGAGATGCTTTATGCATTCTAGGCCTTAATAATCGCCAGTCTGGAAGTGAAATTGACGAAACTCCTTTTATGACTGAAAATCATTCCATACCCTTTATCCACTGCTTTGATACCCAGTATCCTTCTGTATCAGCATTAGTCTCCGAAACTTCATCAAATTCTTGTACAAGTTTGGGATGTTCAATCGCATAGAGGCGTTCTGTACATCACCATGATCGATGCAAAGCAGTGAGAAAGCAGTGATAATCACCTCGAAATTCTACCAACACGCATTTGCGACAAACATCATGAGGCGATAGTAAAGGCTCGTTGCTACATCCCGTCAGCTCCATCATCTTCTGATAAACAGCCTGCTGAAGTTGATTCTTATGTAACAGAGGGCTGGGACAACACTCACTCGTCTAATGCGCTTCATATTTTTTGCTTTGGCCGGATTGAGTTTCCGGTGTATACAGATGATACTGTCATCTGGCTTGGGTGATGTTGGATCGTCATAACCCTGATCCACTAACTTATCCTTACACTTGGTCCTTGGATTCACCTGTGGAGGTGTGTCCATGTTCATGCATTCTTGAGTAAGCCAGTTTCGTAAACACTCTGAGCTCAAAACAACAGAATCCTAAATAGGTTAAAAATGTAAGCTTGGCTCGGAGTCTCAGCTTACGTCGTTGACAGATCTTGGATCCCATGTTCTGTATACATCCATCACTTGCCGCCGAATCCACATAAATCGTTCTTTGCTAGACTCTTGCCTGGTCAGTCAAATGAGTGTCCGGACAATGGGCCGTACGACGATACATGTGCTTACTGTTTCTCATATATCCTGCATTTTTCTTCATGCTCCAAATTCAAGGATTTAACATATTCTGACGCTTGTCTCGGAGGTTGAGGCGCCTCAACGTCCATGGCATTATTGTCGCTCCGGCGGATGTAGATGAGCATATATGCATCTTTGGAAGAAATTACCCTGAGACAAATGTTGAATCAAAGTTTCCCCACAGTAGTGTAAAATAGTGTACTTCGGCGATGAAAAGGAGTGCAGTGGGCTAGAAATATCATGTTATCTAAATTGTCTATATTGAATTTCAACTCTCCACACCTGTGCGCTGTCCCATCCCCACTTGTTACTCTGCATCTTTTCTGGCTGTGATTGCGAGGAATCAGTCCACGAAATACGCAAGACTCAAATGGAGATCACTTTGGTTGCTCGTCATTTTCAACGACAATGGGCTCATCCCTGGAAACCTTCTTCTTGTCACCAAGCACCTTAATCTTCGTCACGACCTCATCATTGAACTGATACCAAGAACGCTGTCTGGAGTATAAACATTTGATCATCAGTTTTGCACCACAATGACTTTGTAAACAGACTCTGCATCATAAACTTGAGCTTCATAATGGCCATGATAAGCACTCGTTCCCTTATGCAATAGGATGCCAACTAGTTCATAGACATTGTCCTCTTCTTTTAGATCACCCTTTTCGGTGTGATAATTCAAAAACTCATTCATATCCAGCCAAAGGGGAAAAGAAAGTGTATACTTTGACTTTTGTCTCTCCATGGTGGAGAAGTCGTAGACGAAACGAAGGAGAGAAAAGTTCAAAACCGGGGGAAGCTTGGTTATATGCGTGTACCTGGTCGCATTTCGGAAGTCATCGCACTGAGGACAATGGTACCTTCGTGCGTCAGACAGGTATCACATATGAAAGCATCACACGTACTGGTTATCACCGGTGAGATTTTCTTCCTGCAGCATGGTTGTGATACAATCTTTGAGCGTAGAGTCACCCTTGATTCAATCAGTAGATGAGGTCAGAAGAGCTGCCCATATTCCGTACCTCAAATCTAATTTCTATCTCTAGAAAATCGGCCGTCCTCTCTGAACGGTACTGGCAGACATCACATGATGTACCATAAATTTGGATACCTTGAAACTGGGATGGTCAAAAGGAGAAAAGGCGGAAACAACATGGTCGCACACCTGGTCTGAAACAAAGGAATGCAGCTCTGGTACTGCTTGCTTCCTGAACTCAGCATCTAAATGAGACATGAAAAGTTTGGAGAACCTAGGAAATTCAATCAATGAGAAAAGACCGAATCAAAAAGCCGAGACTTGCTCCTGAGCATCCTGCTGTTCAGCTGCTCGAAGCTGGAGACTCTCAGCGAGTGGCGTTGGGTCATATACTTTGCATTGACTATTCTGTAATGCAGCAAAGGTAGCCTGCAACTGAAAGAGGGGAGAGTCCTGGTCACGGTAAGAAAAATAAAGAGAACGAGAATTTTCCTTCAGACCTTTGGAGCCATCTTGCCCACCGGGGGCTCGCAATGGTACACTGCTCTTCGAAATGCCGAATTGCGGTACCAGACCTGTAAATCCAAGGTCATAGACGACTGTCCCAGAAAATCAACACAAATCTGTACTTGGAGTGATGCATTTGCATAACATGTGGCTCCTAAATTCTAAGCAACAAGGATTAGGAAACAACAACGATAAATCTTCTTTTGCGCACCCGCAACCCCACTGGATGTTCTCCAACTCGACGATTTGCGTTTGGACTGGATCCAACTTTCTCTGTTCTGAAAAATTCCCGCATTGCTCTTCCTGTGCAAACTGGTCGATGAATAAAAATGGTAGAGGCCCTGAAGTAAATACCCTCGTCTTCCCACTTGTCCTGTCCAAGGTAGTTGAGACAGTTGGGATTTCCCTTGCAGCCCTTACTGCTGCATTTGATGTCGTCATCAGATACAATTGCGATTTCTTCATCAAGCGTAGTTTCTTTGACAGTTGTGTCAGGAACCTGAGATACATATTTGTTTGCGCAAAACGGATGTATATTCCTTGTTGACATTCCACAAGCCCTGAGACAGTGTTCTGTAGAGATATCCGATTCCCGGATAACCTCGGAACCAACCCAAGCCCACAGAGCAGGTTGCGTGTTGTGAGTCGGGACAAGATAACGGCTGAGAGATTCTCCTGGTGCAAGACCCCTCCTTTGAGGTGGATCACGATTGCGACGCTTTGGAGGCATATTTGCAGTTGAGAGCAAGGAAAATTAGGCGACGCGTGAGCACGCGTTGAGGCGCGGAAAAATAGGCGCTTTAACATCGTACGCCATCCATTTTGGCATGGAAAATAGACCCGACTCGTTCCTCAGAAGAATAATTCATAAACTTGGGCAAAGATTTGTACAAAATGACAATCCCTCTATAACACGAATAAAACGACGTCGTGCATTCACATCCCTATTTACTTGTCACCTCTCGCGCTTGATGTAAGTAGTCATTCTAATGACTCCCCTGAAAACACTCAAAATCGAATAGAATTGCTCTTCTAGCAGCTGGCCACTTGTGGTTACTGGTACTGCCCTCATCATTCCTGGATCGTTGGGTTTATATTGATGAAAATGCTTTACAACCCGGTCAAGTACGTTTCCGAAGAAACCCATTGTTCAGAAAATGATATTGAAGCACGTCCAGGTCTCGACATATTGGAATTGGGGCGACGTTCATGCTGCAGACAAATACCTTGAAGATTTAGAACGTTTGAGAGATTCAAATGCGACCAGCGACCAGTGTGTATTTCGTACGTCCAAGGACCCTGATACTCAAGAATTTCGTGACTACAGACGGGCACATTTCCTGAAGAACGAATTATCAAAGCTTGGTCTATCGTCTGCCACCCAACAATATATTTTTCGCTCAAACAAAGAGGTAAGCTTATCTAATGTTATATTCCACTACACGCTCAACTGTAGCAAAGGATATAGTAGGTACAAATGCATATGCTGTCTTGGCTTCTCCCCGTGGGCCACGCAACGAAGCAATCATAATTGGTGCCTCCTGGCTAAGCAGGACTGGGGAAGGAAATGGGATTGTGAACCTTCGAGGGATATCTACCGTCCTAGCCTTGGCCCGATTCCTGAGAAGTAAGAACATACTGCCTGTTTCACTTTTTGACCAAAATCTCGTCAGACTATTCCTTGTGGGCAAAGGATCTGGTTTTCGTCATTAGTGACGGTTATCTTGACGGAATGCATGCATGGCTGAACGTGTATCATGGAGCCCAGCTCTCAAGTGAGCAAGGAGTTAACAGAGCAAAACTGAGTGTTCATCCCTATGCCTCCTCAGACCTCAATGCAGAACCCCTTGAATTAACTTCAGGTGTTATTTGGACTGCCCTTAATCTTGACTATCCGGGCCATTCGTTCTCTCACCTTGGACTTTTCTTCGGTAAACGTCTTTGTTTGGAGTTAAAATCATTAGCTGATAAATTTCCTCAGAAGGTCTCAATGGTAGGCTTCCAAACCAAGACTTGATGAATTGTGTCCAGCGTATATCCCGTGGCACTGGTGGTGTACCCGTCACAGTCTATGATCATCTTGAATGGCGAGATCCTGCTGCTTCACCTTCGAAGTTCTCATCCCCGCTGTCACCCCTCCTCCACAATCCTGGAGTCAGGGACTTCGTTCATCGAGCCAAGATCATAACTCGACACATTGGATACCAAGCCATGGGACAAACAAGTGGTGTTCACGGCCTCTACCACAAGTACATCTTCGTGTTTCCTCCGGTTGCCTTACCTCACAGAACTAGATTCCGTATAGATGCCGTCACGGTTTTTGCTGTACCAGCAACAGGACCTCATGGTTTCCACGCTCTTGGACGGTGAGAATCTCTGATTCCCTGGTTGTTTCACCAACAGTTATTAACTCTTGATTAATAGCATCGTAGAATCGAGTCTTCGTACAATGAACAACCTCCTTGAACGTCTACATGCATCCTTCTTCTTCTTTATTCTTACAGCACCCGATCGTTTCATGAAAATTGGAAGCTATATTCCGAGTGTCATTTTGATCAGCATTGCAATGATGTTTCAAGGACTTCGATGCTGGGTGGATGCAAAATGGAGTTCCGCACGTCTTCTCAAGGAGAAAGCCGATGATTCACACAAAAATGTATCTTCTACCCAAATCCGACCTGTATTACCTGCTCTGGTAATTATGTTTTTGACACATTTACTTGGGACAGCTGTATTCTTTGCCATACGGAGTCCATGGTTCTTAAATGATCAAAAGGTTGAGCCTCGCGATGAATTCTTATTTTGATTGTATCTAATTCGACTATTTTAGCTATATGCACCTGCTTTCATGCTTGTGATTTTGGTGGTCTCATTTACACTATCTCAGATTCCCTACCCTTTCGACCGAGATTCTGCCCCCTTCTGGCTAGTCCTGAAGGCATTAAATTTGTGCTTCGCATCAACGGTGATCTCCACCATCACTGTGCTCAACTTCTCTCTCGCTGCCTTACTCGCAGTTACACTTGGACTACCCCTAACCTTTTCATGCTCCAGCACTTCAAAACTTCGTTCTCGGCTGAAGGGTCTTCTTTATGTATTCCTTGCATCAGGGTGGCTTTTCTTCTACCAGGAAACTCAGAGAGCGATCTGGAATTGGGAAATCCTTTCAGTATGGTTTGCTCCCTTTGTGTGTCTCATCTATATGCCCCTTGTTATACAGGCCGGTATCGTGTGTGCTTTACCATATTTGTGACACTTAGGTAGCATGTACATCTTCAAATGGCACACAAGGAAAAAATTCATCCCACCTCCATCGCAGAAGGGTCGTGGGACCCAAACAAATCATCATCCCCTGTATTTCCTGCCCTTACATCACCCGCCGTTTCTGGATCTGTATCCTCGCCACCGTTCATAGTAATTCCTTCCTTCTTTAACCGCTGTTTCTCATTGAGCTCTTCTCGTTGAGCCTCTTTCATTTCAAGATCTGCGGTGAGTTTTTTCAATGCATCCTCGAAGCGTTTCTGCGGAGGTCATAAGCGAGACATCTGTATAGTGGTTGTAGTGTTCACTCACCCTGATAAGCGGGTTGGCTGAGCTTGCGATCTCGTTATTTTTCTTCGAGACAGCAGCCTCCAAATCCCGAATTTCTTCGTTAAGTAATTTTCTCGCCTGCGCATCTTCGTCGTCATCATCCTCTGAATCCTCTTCTTCGCTTTCATCATCTTCATCTTCCTCATCCTCATCTCTAGCATCCTCATCTCCAAGGGCGAGGTCGAGTTCAGCAGCTAGCTCTTCATCAATATCACCTTCAACTTCTTCTCCCTCTTCTTCGTCTTCCTCGCCGTCTCCCAAGTCTTCCCTCGGTGTTGCCGCGTCAGAGATAGCGGGAGTTGGCGCATCCATCGGTTCTTCCCGTTCTATGAACTCTGAGTCTGATAGATCAGGATTCACATTTTCAAGAACCTCTAGAGAGGCAAGGAATTACTTCACCAAGAGACATAAAAACGGGGACCAAACAAACCGTATTTGACCTCTGCGGCAAGAGCATCCTCATCAAGCAATCTTTCTACCTGTTCTTCTACACTTTCGATAGTCTTAGTGGTGACTCAATAAGTTGATGTCAAGGAGGAAGATTCAGCATACTCGTCTATTAACACGTTTTCTGAATCTGCGTTTCCGGACATGGTGAAGCGGGGGCGTGATTCCATGGGGCCAAATGAATTCGTCAATGTTAAAATTCTTTTGAGTCCCCATCTGCTCATCGTTCTCAAGTTTATTCTCAACCAAAAGCATCTGCTAAAATCAACATCATGATCACAGAGGTGAGAACAGACGTAACCTGACATATATCAGCGACTTTGAACATTTGTTTGTTGTCCAGCGTCTTCTGAGACTCGACGATACATGGTAAGTCGACGAGCTTGGCAGAATATAAATTTTTTCCAACATGGAACATTGCTCTGCGAGAGTCTATTGTTTTTGTTAGCAGAGGGGTGATGACAAAAAAGACTAGCAAAGTCCACCCTTGAACTTGAACCACACGTCATTTGACACCTCCCTTGATTGCACCATCTTTCTCAACTTTTCAGTATCTTCTCCTGCTGGCATCCGAAGTATGAACTGTTCCTCAAATGCAAGTTCCTCCTCGTCAGAGTCCAGCTCTCGGTCATAAGGCCCCAAGAACGACATGCCCGGTGCCTGGGCAGCGGCCTTTTCACTCAGTTTCAGCTTGAGCTTGGGTTGTATTTTTGGTTTCATTGCAGATGAACGAGTCGTTCGCTCGGAGCCTTCTCCAGACAAGTTGTACATTATGTTTCCACTCCGTAGTCGAGAGCTGGATGCCCGTTCAGGTAAAGTCCGCTGAGGTAGCTGAGAAGGCGGGGGGCCGTTGGAGAGAGCATCCGGTTGAGCCTCCACATCTATGTCATCAACGACAATAAGGTCCTCTTCCATCAGGAGTACTTCTGAAGACGAAAAAGGGCGTCTAGAGGCTTCGGTCACATGCCAGGCATATATATAGAATTCTATATTTACAAGCAAGTTGGTGTGGTATGAAGTAGAAGTATCTACCACGGACTGCGACCAAGCACCGTGTAACAAATTGTTGATTAAAAAAAAGAAAAAGTTGGTATGGTGACCTTGTATACTAGTACAGGCTTCCTGAGTGATCTCAGACTCGTTGAGTATGCGAAAAGAGGATCAGCTATTAATCTAGCTCGTTGTCACCCCCATCCTCGTTTATCTCTTCCTCGTCCTCCACCTCATCCTCTTCATCCTCCAGGACACTGCGTGAAACTATGATAGGGAAACCCACAGCTGCAAAATATGCGACTACACTACCCAAAGCAAGACCGAAAAAGCCCCATGTAAGCTTCTCATGCCTAGCATCTTCTGGTGCCCTCTCCCTGGGTGGAACTGTTTTGACAACTCGGTATGAAGGGACCAAATTCCAGACGGAATTTCGCCAGGAACGAATATGAAGCTTGGGTCGATCACTTCCGAGTGCGATGGTCTGTATTCTTTTCGCATGATCGGTAAGCGTATTTTTAGTAAGTTCTTTTACAAAAGTATCTGGAAATGGAGGAATGATTAGGAGGAGTACATGCGCTGCAATAAGGAGGTCTAATGTCGTTGGGCTGGGAGTATATAAGCAAAGCATGGTATGTTATGTTTTTTGTGAACCTTACCAATCATGATAAACATACTGTTTTCCGTCAAGTAAACAGGCATAAATTTCTATGACCTCTTTCGTTTTCTTTTGAACCTTGAAATCAATGAGGAAGAAGGAAAAATCAAGACGAATCCATGCACACCTTCTCCTTTTCCAAAGTCTGATTGTAAGCTTCTTTCACATGCTTTCGAAGGGTATCGATTTTTTTGTCCACAAATGACTTTCCTTCTGGCTCCAGTTGAGGCGGAGTCCACAAACCAGTACTTTCCAGGCGAATTTTGAATGATGCACGAATACGCTCCGGAACGTAATATCTCTGTGGTACACCATAAATTTCCGCAAGCGCTGGGTGAACAACTTTCTCCCAATTATTCAGACTAGAGTAAAAGGTGTAATACTGAAGCTTTTTCGGAATGCAATGCACATAAATAGACTGTTTCCTTACCACCAAATTTCCCAAATGGGACTCTACGTGAGAAGCCCAAGCAACGCTCTGAGACTTCTCGGTGAGTGACAAAGATGCATCAAGGTCATGCTGACCAGACGTTTCTAAACTTGCTATGTATTTTGTGATGGCAGAAAAGGAGGTGACTGTAACCCGGTTATGGACCAGAAGGGGTAGTTGTCCTAAAGAGATTGAGGATGTAGCTTATTAGAGATAGACGGGTACCTACCTACCTGATGGTGAAATGTCAGGGTTATTGCATTCTAAGATACTGAACGCTCCAGGAAGCACTAGCTGAAGATACAGTATTGTCGCAAGACAAATAGGATCAAGAGAGGGCAAACCCCATTTTCCGGGCCATACATACAATGTGAGGACGGAAGGAACGGTTGCAGCCGGTTCACCTGTCATGGCGCAAGAGAAAGACTGAATAATTTTACTTGGACGCAAATAATGCCAAGCGTTTGAAGCTTGACGCCAACCATTGTTCGCCAAAAACAGTAATTCAATAATTAGAATTTCATGCTCTGACTGTCTCTATCTCTTCTTCTCTGTTCCCGGAGAAAATACGTCCTCAACTCCAAGAAAACTGTCCCATGTGCCGTCATTGACGGGCGGTCTCATTTCTATTGCGTCCCGCTAGCTACCTGCTTTTTACGAGAACCAACCCATGTCCATCTCTATCTCTAGTGCTCCCTGGACTCAAGGACGCTCCCTTAACGTCGTAGCTGGTCTATGTTGGTTGCTTAGAAAACTCGGGAATAAATCATACTACTCACGCTGCGGCCCGCGTCTCCCTGGAAATCTGGATGCTCCTGCATATTCATGGCATAAACTCGGAAAGAAGCTTATGGCATTCCGAATTTTTACCCAGCATCAAACTACTTGTCTCAACTTTAGAAGCAATGCTTGACATATAACAAGGCTTTCAGGATCGTGGTTAAACCTTGATGAAGTCAATTGCGTACTTTTTATCTCTTCTGGGATCTGCTACATTCTGCTCTGGTCTCCTGGCTTTCCCAGGTGCCGAGGGTACGCATGCAGACAATGTGGTAGACTAGATCTCTCATCCCATATGATAGGTTTCGGTGCTCAAGCAACAGGAGGACGAGGAGGTTCTGTTTACGTTGTAACGAATCTCAATGACTCCGGGACAGGGAGCTTCCGTGACGCTGTTTCCCAGTCAAATAGAGTGGGCCTATCTCGGGCTTTCCCAAAATGGGTGCTCATTGCCAACAGATAGTCGTCTTCGCTGTCGGAGGAATCATCAACATCAGTGACCGTATCGTGGTCAGCTCTCACATTACTATAGCTGGACAGACCGCTCCAGGTGGAGGTATTACGGTCTATGGAAACGGTGTTTCCTACTCAGGTGCAACCAATTCTATAACACGATACATCCGTTATAGGATGGGAACAGGAGGTGCGTGTCTATCTTCCCAAACACATTACAAAACCGACAAATAGGTTGTAGGAGATTCTGGAAAAGATGCTATTACGATTGCAAATGGAGAAAACATGATTTTTGATCACGTCAGTGTATCCTGGGGGCGCGATGAAACTTTCTCCATCAACGGAGACGTTTCTAACGTCACAATCTCTGACTCTATCATAGCACAGGGACTTGAGACGCATTCTTGTGGTGGCCTCATTCAAACAAGTGGTGGTGTTAGTATCATTCGCAGTCTATACATTGACAATAAGACGAGAAATCCCAAAGTCAAGGGTGTGAACGAGTTCGTTAATAATGTGGTATGTTGAGTTCGCTAACTGTCCATTCAACTGCGGATATAATCTAGGTTTATAATTGGGGAGGCGGTGGAGGATACATTGCCGGCGACTCTGCCGGCGACTCCTTTGCAAATATCGCTAATAATGTGTTCATAAGTGGTCCTTCGACCTCAGTAACTGCCTGTAAGTGTTGTGCCAACATCTGAGATGATCGTCTGGACTTATTGGACATCTGAGTCACGCGTGGAAATGCGAACTTCCATGCCTACGTGTCCAATAATTATTATGATCCGGACAAGGTGCGGATGTCTGAATAACTAAAAAGATTTGAGCTAAAGAGCAACTAGGATGGTAGTTTGAATGGCTTCATTCTTTCTCCGACATCTCAGAATTACTCTCCAATTGATTTTCAATCTATTCGGTATCCCTATCCCACCGTAAATACGCTGCTGGACCCCCTTGATGCATATGCTAGAGTAAAGGCCTCTGCCGGTGCTAGCAAGTTTAGGGACAGTGTCGATAGCTACCTTGTTGATGTCGAACTATCGTCCGTAGGGAAGGTTGGTGCTTTGATTTCTGATCCCACTACCTCCCCAGTCGGTGGACCAGGTGTAATCCCAGGTGGAACAGTGAGTGGTAGTCCAGTTGTGCATCAAGGTCAAACAGAACTCAATTATCTAGCCACCTGAGGATAGCGATGAAGATGGTATCCCCGACGACTATGAGCTGGCCCACGGAACTGATCCTCAGACCAACGACTCTGCTAAAATCGCCACAAATGGATATGCAAGTATGTAGTACATGTGATCGCACTACCATCTTTATCTAACAGTCTTTGAAAACTAGACATCGAGAATTATATCAACTCTTTGGTATAGTGCATGTGACGTAGAGATGAGTTTTTATCACAGAATATAACAATGGTAAATGAAAGCGAGCAGAACACAAGAAGTCATCGATACCAGAACATTGGATAGCACAGCAAATTGAAAACAGTCGTACAAAGAAAGGGTTTCGGAGCCTGGAACATCGTGGTGCCGGCATTCAGTTCGTTGTTGCACCTTGGTTCTTGAATAAAATGACCCCTTCGCCTGCATAATTGACCGGTTTTCCGTTCTTATCGCCTTCCTGAGCGCTCGAATTCTGGAGGAGTAGGTGAATAACCCGGTATCCCGAAATGAAGCTCACGTGGAACTCACCAGGTTGATATAGATAAATATTGTCCAATGAAGTCTCGATTGGTAAAGGATTCGAGTCCGAGTCAACGGTGTCAGGTAGGGTAGGCACGCTTGTAATGTATGGTTGAGGGTGCACATCGGGTGACTGCGTGACGGGAGGCATGAAGTTTTCATGACGAAGATCACTAACTTGATGATTAGAGATGATTCCATAAGCACAAAGGAATTCTGACAATTGTTAGGAATTGCAATGCAGCTTATGTAGCCGAGGATGCTCACCTAGTGTCCTGTAATGAAATGCAAAGGAAACATAAGTGCTCGGTACGCTCTGGCCCGGATTATCGTATGGCTGAACTGCCCATGTCATAGGGAACCGTTCATAGGACAGTCGATCTTCTCCGAAGCTGTATCCACGGTCAAAATGTAGCAAGGATTGCAAGAAACAAACATATGAACCCAACTCGTACACCTTGCCAACTAGACCCAATTTCAGGAGGTTGTTGAATAGCCATGGAATGTGCCGGCCCGGAGATACTGACCCTTTTGACTCGAAGAACAATCGTACCGACATCCTTGTCCATTGCAGTTGAACCATCTGTGCCTGATGTCAAAGCGAGTGAGGATGTCTGCTCAGATGCGGGAAACCAGAACTGTTTACCACTATATTGGACCCTTTGGAAAATGAAAGGCCTTGCGGATGATTGCCCAGTCCGTATTGACCCTCGCGATATAGTACCCCGTCCATGCAGGAATCGTCCTGGGATAACATGGCCATCCAGCGTGATGTATCCACAGGTTGAAATCATCCCTCCATTATCGCGCCAGTGTACTGTGAAGGCCCGGACACCTCAGTTACCAGATTCTACCAACCAATTGAAAACCTCAACCTACCTTTCCTTCTTCGCTCGGAATCCAGCAAGACACTCTAGTTGCAGAATCATCAATAACCACCAAATACTCCGGCAATGTCCTCCCTTCAACTTCGATCCAAGCTGAGAATCCACGATGGGTGGGCATTATCTATATTACTTTGCAGATAAACGTGATACGAATGTTCTTCCTGAAGACCTTGGAAGAGTGGATTTCTAGATTGCGATATGACTTGACTTCACGTTGAGAAGTGTCTGGAGTGCTTCTTGAGTATGGCCTTTGTTCTACTTGTGAAAGTCTGTTGCCACATCACGTGTTAAATATACGTAGAGTGTATGAGAGATTGGTAACACCTTATCCAATTTGATACGCTTCCATTGCTCTCATGTCCCCAGAGAAAGAAAGAGTACTTAAGCGACGACACACGGGGACTCAAGATGATGTATCTCAGGATGGAAAAGACTCTAAAATGAAAAGGCCGAAAAGTGATAACTTCCAGCAGGTTGAGAATCCTCAGCCCACAAATAAAGTCCTTCCTGTGCATATAAGCTTTCCACCGCGGGCACCTGATGCTTTCCGTATTGCGACCTGGAACGTCTGTGGCCTTGCAGCCAGTCAAAAAAAGGTTTTCGTCTTTCTTGATTTGGTGTTCTCCGATTCAAATGACCTCTCCATCAGGGCTTTAAATATTATATTGAGGCCGAAGACGCAGACATTCTTGTCCTCACAGAGACAAAGGTACCGGCTATATCCATTCTGTATTGACGCCTCTCTGACTTGACTCAATAGGTGAATGAGCAGCCTATTGACTTGGTTCTTGACTCGAAATACCCCTATTCGTATTGGAGCATCTCAGAAACGAAGTCTTACTGTATGTGGCCACGAGATTTCATGTTCATATATTTTATCTCTGTCAACAGCTGGAATTGCAATTCTGTCCAAAATTGAACCACTTTCTGTGACAAGAACACTGCCGAATCATCCTGATTCTCGTTTAGTCAAGGGGCGGATTATTACGTTGGAATTCAAAAACTATTATGTTATTGGGACATATGTCGTTAATGCAGGAAGGGGTCTTAAGGTAACTTTACTCTACGACTCTTTTTTTTGCATCTGCCTGAAGCTAGGCAGACTTTGTACCAGAAAAAAGAGTGGAACCAACATTTCGAAAATTACATTCGGGACCTAGATAGGAAGAAGCCCGTAATTTGGACGGGTGATCTCAACGTTGCTCCGACTGAGAAAGGTTCGATTCAAATTTCTGGCTGCCGTACATCTCTGATAGGTGCCAGACCTTTCTAATGCCAAGAAGAATTGGAATAAGGAACCCGGATACACCGAAGCGGAAACTACTTCCTTCAAGAATGTTCTGGACCCGCCGAAGGGTGTTGATGCTGGCAAATTTGTCGACGTCTGGCGCCATTTCCACCCAAATGATAAACACTACACCTACTTTTCATATCGATTTAATTGTCGACTCAAAGGTCTGGGTTGGAGACTAGACATGTGTAAGTTCGTCTCTTTTCGTCTTGTTAAGCTGAGCTTCATGACTTTTTACAGTCGTCTTGAGCGAACGCCTACTCGAATGTGTAAAGATGGTAGGAGAACATTGTTGACCTGGATGATCACTTTTTTTGTTAATCCTATAATCTCTAGTGTGAAATTAGAGATGAGATTTATGGGGCTTCAGATCATTGTCCAGTCATCATGGAGATGGACGGAGAACTTTACGGATCATGATTCCCCCTTGCAACCTCACTCGGACTCTACTTAGCAAAATATCATGAAGCATATGCAGGACCTGGAAAACACTACACGTGTAGTATTGAAAGATTGATTTTGGATCGAATTCTGAGCATTTTCAAACTCATTTAGTACTATACAGATGATACATGTGAGGCAAGGATACAATCAGAGAGAAGTGTAGTAAACTATTGAGATACTAACAAAAACGATCACTACACTTCTCAGTGTTTTTGGTGATGAGTTAGGACTAGGCGCTTACCTCTTGAGTTTGGAACGGCGATCCAGAAGGGCTTCTGCTAAACGACCCTCCTTGCGAGCTTGTTTGAGCTGCAGAAGATATGAATTAGGGCTCATCCCTAGGAACACCGATTTACCTGTTTCTCATCCTCTCTTGATAGAACTACCTTCCCTGAACCCCAAGTCTGATATAAGCGACTGATAAATGAAGGATCAGGAATAAAATTGTGTCTAGCAGGTAATGCGCACTTTGTAGATGATTCATCAATTTTGGGAGGCGCAGTCACCTCTTTCCGTTTCCTCTCCTCCTCGTGAGCTTCCTTTCTGAACTTGTTCTGGATTTTGACCCAGAATCGTTCTCGAAAACCGACCTCTTCGCTGTCTCCTCGGAGCTGAAGAGACCCACCGGCAACCTCATCAAGGCTCAGATACTTCTCGTATATATTCATGAAGGCAACCATTCCATCGGGGAAAATAACTGGAGTCCACTCCTCCTGAGGACCACGGGCATCACGATCTGCCGACACTAAGCCATGCTTATCACAAGAAAGAAATTTCCCCTCTCCTGTCCCAGTCCGAAGATTGACTGTCGGAGAACCAGCCACGCGTGTAGTAACCCAGACCTGGGCCACGTCGGTGGGTACTTGTTCCAGTAGAGACGGAGGAACAGAATCGTCTTCGTTCTTTGCCTTGTCTAAAGAGTAAAGGACGATACGATTCGTTGTAGAGCTAAAATTGATCGAGATGGGAGATGGGTCGGAAGGGTGAAATATGAAAGTCGGGCCTCTTATTTCGTTAGCCTGCTCAGGAAGAACCCAAGTGTCGGGATCCTGGTCATTATCCCGTCGCCTAACACTGCGACCTTCCTCCAATTCATCATACCTCTTGCGTTTTTTCTTGCCCTTGTCACCTTTGAACTTGAGCTTGGTAGAACGAACGCGATCGTCTGTCATGAGGATGTGTGTAGGCACAACCCTCCACGTGACGATCCGATGTTGACCGTGTGAATATATCTCATTTGTGGACTGTCTCCTCGCCGTCCTCGCCGTCCTTAGGAACCCAGCTACTGAAAATGAAGTACAACCCTGGTATGTAACACATCTACCTGTCTAGAATTTGTCAATATCCCGTTTTCTTGGTGGAATTTCTGGCTGGATGCTGACTTGGGCTTTCGGATGACTCGATATACAAATGTATTAATATGTGTTTCCTTGCAACAGACGTTTCCTCCTCACGGCGCAAGTCTCGTAAGGCGCATTTCTCAGCACCCTCGTCCGTTCGTCGCAAGATCATGTCTTCTAGTCTTGCAAAAGACCTGAGAGCAAAATACAACGTCAGTAATAGCTACTTCAAGATCTTCTCAGTTCATGACATGCATCTGGTAGACCCGCTCCCTACCAATTCGCAAGGATGATGAAGTTCGGATTGTTCGAGGAAAATACAAGGGACGTGAGGGCAAGATTACCCAAGTTTATCGCAAGAAATGGATCGTCCACGTCGATCGGGTCCAGCGCGACAAGTCAAATGGTGCATCTGCACCCATAGGTATCCATCCCAGCAAACTTGTGATCACACAAATTAAACTGGACAAGGATCGGTGCGTCTCATGTATTGTAACTGGTGTAAGGTTATGAATAAGCCATTCAGTCGGGATATCCTTGAGAGGAAGGACAGGAAAAAGCAAGCTGGTGGTGATATTGAGATGACTGATGTAAGTATTTTAGCCATATGTTTTCTGTATTGATGTCTCATCGACCCTCAAGTGATTTACAGCGTCGAAGGTTTTTGAAAGCGCCTATGTACCTATGCATAAAATTAATCCACGCCTTACGACGTTCCGCTTCTCGTGATCAAAAAATAACGTCTTCATCTTTTGTGCTTAACAAGTTTGTTGATGCCTGATCATCCTCTGATATTGAAGATGTGACTGCAGACAGTCTTTCCTGTGTCACTTCTGCTGCCTTTGCTGTATTTTCCCTTTTCTTCTTTCCTTGCACTTTTTTAAGCCTGAGGACAATCAGCGAGCAGCCGTATGCTTCTATACAGTCATACCTGAAGAATTCTTCACGATCCATTTCATCTAGCTCGCTCATTATGTATTTGATTGTGTTCTCTAGTCGGGGCATGATCACATGTTCGATAGCATTAACCCTTCGATTTGTCGCTCGGATGACTTCGTCAAGGATTGTAAATGCTGTTTGGAATGATGCAAGTTCAACCAAGGTTTCAAGGGCTTTAGCATAAACCTCTTTCGATTTTATGATCTGTTGACCACCTCTCCCAAGACCAGTCAAATTGAAGTCTGTGGGTTAAAGTGAACATACACCCTGATTCAAGCCTACAAGACATACCCGAACCTGGCACACGATCAGCCTCAAAAGCAGGCAGAACAACTCCAGATACGTTCTCTTGTTTGGCCTTGATCCTGAAAGTAGCTTGCTTTGCCTGTTCTTGCACCAAATATGAAATATCGCCCGTTGCATATGTGACTTCAGCCATTGAGAAGGATGCAAGTTGCATGACCTTCCCCATCTTGCGCTTAGCCTAGCCCAATGATAATGACTTCTACGAAGAGTAGATTAGCTAGACTCACCTCATCTACTTTCTTGAGGATAGCTCTGAATCTGGTTGTTAGTGCATCGCGTTTTTTGGCCAGTAGAGAATGGCCAGTCTGTGCACTCTTGAGCCTAAGCTTCGTATTAGTCAATGCCATACGAGTAGCAAAAACATTCTCTCTCGAGCCTGTGCCAGACATATGGAAGGAGGAAGTGATTATGCCAGCGACGGAATCTACTGATCACTCATAATTACCTAATTGTATTCTCTGGCTAGCAGTGGTATTATTGTTCTGGTCGGTGTGTGAGCTCAAAACAGTAGCAGATTCAGCAATGGGTGTAGATTTCAACTCGCTTCATAGATGCTTGAGACAGTGCGATAGAGTGGGAGAAATTTGACTGACTGAACACGGGAAAATTATGGAAATGTATTGTAAGGATCTTTTTCTCGGGAACAAGAGCAGCTTGAGTAATAACATTCCTCTTGCAAGCGTGATGATATTTATTTACAAGGACTTTGGTAAGATTATTCCGATGCTATTTTCACGGTATAAGAGCATAGATTTTTTGCACAAAAAATTCTCACAGTATTTTGTGTTGTCTTCACATTACAGTAAAGGTTTTTTAATACTTCAACACCCTTTTCTAACGGCACCTGGCAACTTGGCAACGATAGCACTTCCACATCCTACCAGACTCCTGAACAAGCCTCGGTAATAACATATCTCGCAGAGTGGGAAAACTCATTTCCCCTCTGGCTGGACCAGCACTTTCACACAATGAGCCGTAGCGCAAGTAGAGCAGTTCATCCCTCAGCCTGGATGTCGAAAGGTTTGTTGTTGGGCTGATAGCTTCAGCGCATCCTTGTCAGAATTTATGACTTTTCGCACTCTTGATAAAAATGAAACAATGGGAAATGATTTGAATTGCTCCTCGCTTAAATCTCACTGAATACTAGTTACAAGATGCTCAATTAGAGTAAGCAATGAGCACATTCACGAGGTGACTGAATATGAGATGCATGAAAACGCATGTATTGAGTGAAAGAAAGCCAGATGTTAGATATCGTCGTCTTCTTCCGGAAGGGGGACACTCTCGGCCTACAACCAATCGGTCAGATATGAAAACAATGATTCTCTTCGTAAGTGTACCTCTTTTAGTTCAGCTTCGTATTTCTGCATAAGTTCAGGATCAACTGCAACTTCAGGGGGTTGATGAGCGGGAGCCGAAGTGAAAACAAGATCAGGAAGGCTAATACTCGTATGAGTAACAAGCAGCGTAGAAGCTGAGACTCAATCTTACCCTGTAATTTTTCTTAACCCAGAAAGCATAGGTTTGTCTACATTGTAGTTGGACTTGGAAGAGATTTCATAATACGGGAGCCCCTTCTTGCGATGGAAGGTAACCGCAGCGGTCTTTACTTTACGCTCCTGGAGAAAGGAAAAATGATCGAGATGAATGAACAGTGATTACATTGGTTCCGTCATACCTTGATATCAGCCTTCGTTCCAATAAGGATAGCGACAATATCTTCGCAAACGCGGACAAGGTCACGAAACCAAGTGGGAACATTTTTGTATGTGGTTCGTGAGTCCAATGCGAAGAAGATGAATCCAATTCTGGCCCCAACATAATAACCATCCCGCAAGCCACCAAACTTTTCTTGTCCAGCTGTATCCCACACAAGGAATTTGAAGTCTCCATAGTTGGTTGAGAAATCCATAGTGCTCACTTCAGCACCGACGGTTGCTGCCGTGGGTTAACCATGCAATTAGGAGCGACATGACAGAGGACATTGCGCATACCGATATACTTCTTTTCAAATTCACCAGTCTGGTAACGCTGTATAGCTCAAAGATCAGATTGCGATCGAGAGTTTTTTGGACGACTATGTCTCGTACCTTGACGTAAGTAGTTTTGCCAGTGCCGCCATCACCAACTAGACGATTCCAGATCAAGTGTACGACACCGAGATGTATGGGAAAGAATAGGAGCGTATAAAACCACATTGTCGAACAGTAACGCGTGATCGATTAGATTCATGACAGAAATTTACTGAGTTCAACAGTTAGGCAAAGTGAAGGAATAAACATACCAATGACGATTTTGAAGGTGGGAACATTTTGTGGCTGCTGCTCCATACCGGACACTTCACAGAACAGAAGAATAGGTGAAGGTGAAGGGAGAAGTAAAGATGAAAGAGACTCATTCCGATCTTATATGGTAATGCTGTTTCACACGGGGGCTATGAACTAATTCTAAGTAAATCATTTTAATAATAATAAAGCCCAGTTGAACACCTCATGCTATTCTTCCCTCATACCATCAATGTTGTCACCGACTCCCTCCACGCTGTAGCGAAGATCTTCGACAGCTCTCGCCACTCCTACCATAACCAGACAATCACCATCCTGAAAAACATCAAATCCTTTGTATCTCGACACCCTAATTGCCGCATCATATTCTGGGACTGTCCTAGTAAAAGGGAATAACTCTCACACAAAAAAGTCGACGTTGAGTCTGAACTACAACCAGTCACAGCCAATGTTTTCCCATGCAAGACTTCCTGGGAGTTTTGTCGAAAAGAGAAATGTGATTTGCTTGTCAACCAATGGAAAATGTACTTTCAAGCCGCGGACTGGAAAGGACACCATTTCCTGGAGCTCACTGATGATGAGGGCCACATCATTGAGCCATCTTATTCTAAAGGTGGCACCCGGCTTGACTATTTCTCTGGCTCCCCTTCACTATGCGCTAGAGCCATGTAAATGATCACCAATCATGCTCCTACTGGAGAGTACTGGCAGCGCTTCTCGAATCCAAGACATGTCCATGCGACAATACCACCTTCGAGACAAGAGAACACATGATTTATAATTTATAATTGCCCGTTATATGATAAGTCGTGGAGACTAATAGACTCATCTTTACCTAACCTTCTCGGAAGCTAATCCTCGCGTGTTCTGCTTCCAAGACAATATCTCATAATCTCTCCATTGCCATGCACAGTCAACCTGCTATAGCTAGTTTCTCATGTCTCCCAGTTCCCCTTTTGTTTCCCCTTTCCTCTTATTAAGTAGATGTACTACCATGGACTACCACCGCGCCCCATGTAATAAATTGCTGAATTAAAAAAATGCTATTCTTTCCTTGTCTATTCCTCACCTAGGAGGACTACACCAACTGTGCGGTCCTCCCACACCATGCTTAGGACCTACCAAGGGTATGAAGATGAGGCAAGCTTGGACTTGGTCTTTTCTGGTTAGAGGGTATGACTTCAACCTATGGGGTTGTGCCAGCCACTGTACTGGCCTGTATTTCACAGTGTACTGTTTCAATAGTAAGTAGTAGTTGGGAGTTAGAATAAAATATAACTCAGGCATCACCTGGTATGGCAGATGACTACAGATTATTGTCTAGAATAATCATTATAAGATACCCCGATTAAATAGTTTCTGATAGCTTACTACTAGAACTTATTTTTGACTCAATACTGATATCACATCAAAACAGCTCAGCATTAGGAAAGATTATTCATGAGTACTATTTAAACAATAACTACACTGGTGCTGTGTTTTTATAGCTGCGAGACAGTGGTCAGTAGTACCTTGAGATAGCTGAGCTGTCAGCATTCTGATACTACACACGTAGCATCAGGGCAATCAACCTTGCTCATGTTTTGGTTCCCATCTGAGCTCTGTATATTTATCGGGTACTTTTTTTGAGAGGCTGACAAAATTTTTTTCCTAATGGGACGTCTTGGACCCATGTTTCTGGGAGCTCTTGCCGGGAGTATTTATCAAAACATGGGGATACATGGGGGGTGCATTGGAGCCGGAAAGGTTGCGTTCCGAGCCGAGTGATCTCAAGTCAACGGCAACCTTTTTTGGGAATATATTCCGAGCTTGCGCGTGCCTGGTCAAGGGGGTGAGTCAAAAGCGTAAATTGGCTTATCTAAACAAAAATGGAGATTTGATCATTGACATGAACGCGACATGTTGTATTAATTTATACATCCTCGGTACCTGTTTCCTTCTTCAACCATTACCCTCCTCCCTTTGATTTCTCTTTCAATCGATTTATGTCCTCGAACACGAAGGAGCGTACCTCGGACGATGACGATGGCAAGGACATTGAGGAACAGAAAACCAAGGCCAAGATCCATCAAGCATGGAAAGCGAACGAAGAATATATTCTACCTGAAAACAACATGCCCCTGGTGCATCTACTTTACAAGCCTTCATACGACAGGATTTTGTGCTCACTCGTACGCAACAGGTGCTCAGTGGTTTGATGCTTTGTGTCTTCCTTGCAGCTTTGGACCAAGTAATCGTCCTTTTTTTCTACTTTTTTGAACCACTGAAGAACGATAACGGCAGACCATCGTGACGACGGCTCTTCCAACTATTGTCAGCAAATTGGGTGGCGGGAGTCAGTATAGCTGGGTAGGAACGTGAGTGTGTAATTCGATAAATCTCTTGATTTCGGATCTGATATCACATTCTTTCCGATAGGGCTTACATGTTATCAGCTGCAACGTAAGCATGTTGACATTGCCTTGTAATAACGTTTCACCTCCAGTCGTCAGATTGTCTCCGTTCTATGGAAAGGTGTCGGATATTCTTGGCAGAAAGCCTATATTGTACTCGAGTATCCTCCTCTTCTTGGTCCGTCGTCAATATTTTCTTGGTGTATATGTGACACGCATCGACCGCCTTTCATAGATCGGCTCAGCGTTGTGCGGGGCTGCACAGAACATGGTAATTCTCAATCAAGTGAAACTGAGGAAATTTAACGCATTCTCCGCTACTAGACTTGGTTAATTGTCACAAGAGCTGTACAAGGCATAGGGGGAGGGGGCCTCCTTCAAATGGTAGGTGTAACAACTGTAATGCTAATCTGATTGCTCATGATCACCATCAGGGAAATATCACGCTTAGTGATATTGTTTCTTTACAAGAGTATGTTAATCCGTTGGATTACATCACCCATAATACTCATCATCATCCGCAGCCGCGGAAAGTATGGCGGTTTGCTCGGGGCTACGTGGGCTATTGCGAGGTACTCGGATCGAATCACAAAAAATTTTCCACACCTGATGGCTTTCAATCTAGTGTTGCTGGTCCACTGATTGGCGGTGTAAGCATTATGTCTCCTAAAATCATCATGAACGTGACATGTGGCTAGGCTTTCTCAGATCACGTCTCTTGGCGCTGGTGTTTCTTCATTAATTTGTAAGAAGATATGACTCTTGTCAAAAATCTAACACCAGACCTGATTTTTAGGCCCACCGGGGGCGTGGCCGGTCTCGTACTATTCTTCTTTCTTAATCTTAATCCCCGACCTACAAAATCCTTCCGTGAACATGTGGCAGAATTTGATTTTGTCGGGTTGATTCTCTTTACAGGTGGTATCTTATGCATTCTATTCGGTTTTAATGAGAGCGAAAAAGGCTGTGAGAACTCCAGTTCTTCTCGATGTTGGCCTTCGACTCATGGAAAAATGACAGGGTCACGTACTTCGACAATCGTCTTACTCGTCGTCGGGTGTGTGACGCTTGTCGGGGCAGGGGTCAATGAATGGTTCACTGCGCGCTCACCGATGATTCCACCACGCCTATTCAAGGTCAGTGTGATTTGAGAATAATTGATGCCATCTGATCAGCGGGCCGTACAGACTAGAACCACAGCGTTTGTTCTGATCGCCACCTTCCTACACGGCACGGCCTTTTTTTGTGGTAAGCTTTGGTTCTAGAAGCTGAATTATAGGTGACGTTGTCGTCCAGGTGCCTTTTATCTACCCCTGTACTACCAAGTACTCGGCGCATCAGCTACGAAAGCTGGAGTGGAGTGAGTGATATCTGCATGGGATGATTAACCTCCGGACACTGAAAGACAAGCAGAATGTTGCCATTTACTCTTGGTGCTTCAATGACATCTGCTCTGTCTGGACTCCTCGTCACGCGTACGGGAAGCTACCGGCCGGTTATCTGGGGGTCGTTTGCAGTGTTTACGCTGGGGATGGGCTTGATGATCATGCTCACGGGGACTTCCTCGACGTGAGTAATATTTACTAGGGACGTGATGGATTGTGTGAAGTACTGATTTTGCGCAGTGCTGTCAAGGAAGTGATTCCGATGATCACAGCATTAGGGCTTGGAGGCTTGTTCCAGGTGCAGTATAGATGAAAAAGGATAGATGATTTGAGTATTAAACACTGGATTCAGGTGCCAATTGTTGCACTCCAGGCGGCAATGCCGTTGAAGGACATGGCTACGACAACGTCGACGTTTGGATTCACCAGGTAGGAGGGGATTTGTTAGCCCGTTGCTGTATTTCATGGTCTACGACAGGATGCTGGGTGGGACGGTCGGTGTTTCGGTGGGACAGGCTATTTACTCGAGTGTAAGTTGCAGGAGTACTTGTGCTGAAAATTGATAACGTTGTGTAGGTTCTGGCGAAGAAGGCGAGAGCGTTCCCGACGTTGGGCTTTGACACGAGCCCTGGTGCGCTGAGCCAGAGCGTGGACCGACTGAAGACGATTGCTGTAAGTGACCAGGACTGAAGTTGGAAGCGAGAAGGATGACATAAGTGACTGATAGGATCCTGAGGTCAAGGCGCTGGTGATTGATTCGTATGCAAGATCGATCAGCACGATCTGGAAAGTGATGACGCCGGTGGTGGGAGTGGGATTTATTCTGAGTGAGTTTGTGATTGAAGGCAGGGACACATACTGAGAAATTTCAGCACTTGGGATACGGAAGTACACGCTTAAGCGGAACTTTGTGAAGCAGGGAGATGTAGAAGTAGATAGCAGTAAGAATAATGCAGA
>Ga0153924_1000243_pt1 | contig 36518 bp, 40 predicted proteins | sample TSNJ008MetaG_FD_104709 | JGI IMG/M metagenome (GOLD analysis project Ga0153924, IMG submission 104709) | Attine ant fungus gardens microbial communities from New Jersey, USA - TSNJ008 MetaG | ecosystem: Host-associated > Fungi > Mycelium > Unclassified | place: USA: New Jersey, Wharton State...
TCGCCAGCTGATTAGATGTATATACACCTGGGTTTGCCTGTTTTATGGTTTTGTTTGCATACCTTGTACACTATGCTTCACTATTAACTATATATTATTAGCACGTGATACTCGTTATGATTTGCATTCCAATGATTTCAAGGTTCTATCACAGGTTATATCACAATGTCGGAAGCTCAGCGACCATCACCGCCTATAACACAAACACAAACACAGTCTTCACCTGATCAAGCACGATATATTGAAATCAATAGATTGCGAGGTCATTCCCCTTTCCTTCATCTGGTTCATTCAACACTAATGCACAGGTATAGCGAAGGCTGCACAGCGACTGAAAGAATCAGAACGGTCACCGTCTGATAAAGTCAATGCGTATAACAAGCGGCCGTTTGATGCCACTACACCACAAATCGGACCCTCAAAGTCTCAGCCCCTCAAGCGTGATTCGAGGCTTGGGACTTACTTTGAATATGACTTATCCAAGATGGTCAACTCAAAAGGAGGTTTTCTTGTCGAGGACGGGAAAGAAGTTGATGAAGAGCGTATTCGGAAGGAAAAGCAGAGGGAAAGGGAAAGAGCCAGGCAAGATCAAGAGCCTCGTATGTTTTGACCCTGGTTTACAAATCTAGCCCTGACCATTGTATAATAGCTATTGTTTTAGATTCCATGCAATCTCTGAAATGTAGGGATTGTGGTTCACTGGATATTGACCATCAGTTCCGAAAAGTTTTCAGATGTTTGGTCTGTAAGAAATGCCAGAATGAGAAACCGGAGACTTATAGCTTGTTGACAAAGACCGAGTGTAAAGAGGTGAGTATTTTGGTTTTTTGACTGATTATTGCTGACGGCGATGTAGGACTATCTCTTGACAGACCCCGAGATGCGAGACGAGGAAGCATTGCCACATTTATTGAAAGCCAACCCGCATAAGTCGACATACGCAAATATGCTGTTGTACTTACGATATCAAGTCGAGGAGTTCGCCTGGAAGAAGTGGGGGTCTCCTGAAGGACTCGACGCAGAGTATGAGCGACGACTGTCCGAGAAGAGAAAGAAAAAGAATAAGAAATTCGAACAGAGTTTACGAGAGCTGCGGAGAAAGACGAAGGAGAGCGTTTGGCAACGCAAGAAAGATGAAGAGCACAAACATTCATTTGGTCCTAGTGAGAAAGGTGACACCGGTGTTTCTTTACAGATATGTCATACATGCGGATTTACTCTGGAATTTGAGGAGCTCTAGACCTCACTCCTTGCATTGTTTAGTTTATCCGAACCGAATTCTTCGGACTCTAGGCAGGTACGTCATTGCCACCTGAGTTATTTTCCATGAGATCAGGTGATAAAACCAGTGCTGACACTTGCAAATGTATGAGCGCTCATGGAGGATTGTTATTTATTGTTTCCATTGCCCAGTCAATCCGCATTTCATGGTCGACCCTTGAGTTAACCAAATTGGAATTGACATGTCCGACCTGCAACCGCGGGTGAAACGATGTGAGACATGTATCATTAGCTGATGAAGTTCCGACCCCTGCTTAGAACATAGGGATATGTTTTAATTCTCATAACGAATGAAACGCCGAGAACCCTATAGGATCTAAGAACGTGGTTCCGATATTTTATCCGTAGAAATTTTTAGAGACTTCGAGAATCGCGGATATAATGCAGTGTAGATGCGGTGCCTTTAAATTAGTGTTTGGATGATACTTCAATCTTTGGAAGTCATCCAACAGGGTAGCTCCCGGCCATGACATTACCATATCATGGTGGGATGATTCTTCGACCATCATCGTGAGGATGGGACGGTTGTGCCGCTACGGTGCTCTTCAGGTACCGAAAACTACGACGGGAATTGCTTTCAGATCTTTATGACAGCCGACCATTGCAGTAACTGTGAAAAATCCAGGATGATCATGCAGAATGTTGGTGTGCATTCTAAGAATAAATCCTTCTACTAATGCCCCATGATATCCGGCATCTCGGCACAGACTTTAGCCAACTAGCCAACTCTCCGCCTCCGCTCAACCTCTAGCCGACTTTTGCCCTCAAGAGGTTCATACTCCCTCACCTCAGGCAACATCCGCTAAGGTACGCTGGTTAGAAATTCGTTGTATGCCAAATTTTACCAGTTCATGATTGAAGTGACATAGTGAATCAGGAAATGTCAAGCGAAGTGAATCAAATAGAACACCGACACATCTCAAGGTCTTTGGAAGTTGAGAGGATCGAGACCAATATCTACCGGTCCAAATCGCTTTGGGTACCTCTACGGGCTCGAGGAGTTTTTGGCGGGTTAGTCTTGATATATTTTGGTATCGAAGTCCATCTTAGTCCACATCTTGGAACCAGCCAGGTAATCAGTCAAGCGTTAGTGTCGGTGACGAATGCTATAGACCCGCAGTATTCTCTTCATGTGAGCATTTTGAAATTTACCTCTTGCATCTTCACTAAATGTGGCCTCTAGTCCCTTCACGTATGACTCAGTCCAGAGATATTTTGGCAATGACTAATAGATGATACTGGCGGCCTACACCAGTGTTATTTTTTGACTAGTGCTTCTTGGGCTGTCCCTATTCTTTACGAAATTGACCGCGTTCGGAATGGACGAACATATGTTACTCGAGTCGTCAAAGCTATTCAAAACGGTCGTGTGATTTTTGTCATGCTCTGCTCGTTCAAGAAACCAGAGCCTTGGCAGCCTGGACATCAATCTCCAATGCCTTCTGTTCGACCACCAGAAGAATGCGAGCTGGATGAAGATAGACTTCTGAGGTCAGCTAAGCAGGAGAGCCTAGATCCGAGGGCTAAAGAAATCTATAAGCAATTGGCTGAGGTGTGTTATCAGGAAGATAATTTTCAGAATCAACGTTTGCTGAAATGACTTGTCCTACAGGAACAAGCTCGGGGTCCTTTGGCTATTAAACTTGCCGCCGAATATCAAGAGGGACCGGATGGAACGATCCTGATAATGTATTGGATAAAGGCAAAGGATATACCACATTATGACGTTCCTTTCCAGAAAGTAAGTTTGCTTCGTTTTCAGGTCTAGACAATACAATATCGGCATCAATTAGTGCATTCTCGGGTATATCTCCGACATGCGTCTGTAAGTCTGGTAGTAATCTTGATTTGTTTAACTCTCATTAAATCAATACAGCATCGACACAGCTGTGAAAAGTCTTGGTCTTCAACGAGGTGGTCGAGGGCCCACAGCCCTCAACATGAAAGTGGGTATCCATGATCACCAACACCCTGCCGTTTCGTAAGCTGAACACTGCATCATATCAGTCATCGTTAGATCATGCTATTTGGTACTATAGGTTAATATGCACTCTTGTTCTGTAAAAAGCTGTGCTAAACTGACTCAATTGTAGCGACGACTTCCACTGCGGGGATTGGCTTCTTTACGTCGTAAGTGATAATTATATATGCAAAGTTTTCACTGACACTTCGCGTTTTCTTCACTCATCTGCACGTGTCCATTCCTTGTATGTACATCATGAACAGATGACTTCCCCACGAACAGGGGGTGGCCGTGGAGTTACTCATGGGAAAGTTCGTTACCCTGATACCGCATTAAACAAAGAAAGACTAACAACCCTACTTTACACATAAAACTTGAAAATTCGTCGCTTTCCTGTCAATTTTCGTGCCGACTGGGAATGCCATTGTATGCATGGATATGCTCGGTGTGTGGCATTATCTCATTGTCACCATGGGATTGTATTACATCGCTCCTTGTGTGTGTGTGTGTGTGGATCAGATCTATACCCAAGACGGGAGGCTCATAGCGGTAACGTCACAAGAAGGTGTTGTACGTGCAGACGCTCGAGAACCTCAGAGGCAACCGGTCTCGGATATAGGCATGCCTATCTCGAATTCGTTTGCGAAGCTTTGAATTTGGAATATATCGATGCATCGTCAAATGCTGGCATGTTCGAGGAATCAATTATTGGGGTAGAATGGTTCATTCTATGACACGTGCTAGAAAGGAACAAAGTGCCTAGAAGAATTGAACCCTGACACCCACGAAATTCTAGCTGATATAATGGGCGTATCTAGTTTTGTTTGTAGCATTGCTGGGAGTGTTAACTAAAGATAGAACATCCATTTATGGAAGAATCTATTGTCTACTATTTCATGGGGCTTGGCACATGAAGGGAAAGGATCAGGAAGTCAATAGCATTGCCATGACACTCAGTAAATGAAAGAACAATAAGCATAAGCAATTTCAACATAGTTACAGCAGCATTGGCATCCACCTTCAAATAGAGCGACAACAACTAGAAGGTGCTCACGAACGATAATCAATGATCGTTACCAGTTTGTCACACGACCTACTTCATACAGATACCCTTTAATGACAGTGACTGTTCCCTAGACAGGCTACAAGAACAGGAATCACAGTGTGACAGTGCCAATGGAAGGAGGAAGATATGATTAGACTAAGGGAGAAGGACAAGGCAATGATTTTGGTGGTGGTCGGGATTCACAAGGGATCAGAAACCTCAAAACAATACGGAAAGAAAACTCAGGGTCTTTAGTTCTTTCTACGGAATGAGCAACCTGAGTAAAATGGAGATTCAGAGTGAACAATCATAGATCATTTGAGTGGGTTACAATCGCACCTTCAGTTAACCTTCCCTTACCACCAGTAGGTTGGCATAGGATTGTTGAGCAGGAAGAACAATGGATAACAGTGGAGGGATTTGAAAAGATGACATTGACATTCAAGCAGCCTGTGATAAGAACATGAGTCAAGGAAAGACAGAACAGTAGCAGGATCAACTCACCTGGACACTTAACATCCAAAAAGCAAGATTTCGGTTGCTGCACAAGACATTTCAACTTGTGCTGTTTTCTTTGGGATTCGAGAGAAGGATTAAGCAAATCAACAGCAAGAGGCTGGCGAAAGAGATGATGAGCGACAATCAAAGTCAACAAGCTCAAACATACCCACCATTGTGTATGTTTTGAGAAAATGGTGTTAAATGACAAATGCTTTCGTTCTCGAGCTGTGGCGAGCACACGAACAGCGAGGAAGTTCTGTGGATATATACAAATAAGGTTCGAGCGTCGGAGTTTCAATCTCGGTATTTGCCAAATGCTTGCCCTCGTAATCCTGAGCGACTAAGAATCAGTCAGCTGACGGATGTCACGTTCTGTCGAAACGGGTGTCGACCATAGGCAAACCGGGAAGCAAGAGGTAACTGTGCTGGGTAAGTGTGACGTTGACTGGCTGAAACCATCGCGTAAGGTAAGTACAATAAAACAATCCGAAACACGAAGGGGAACAGACCTTTTTGTATTGTTGACAGAAGGTAACAGGGAGCGCCGGATTTGGGATGATCTCAAGATTCGCCTTGTACTTTATTCTATAAAGAGACCGCCACAATGATTATGCAGGTTTCGGGTCCCTCCTATTGAATATTCACCCGTGGTGAGTTTGTCGGCCTCGTTCCAAACCCGCTCTGACTCGTGCCCCCTGTGCCTTGGCTTGCGCAGTCACTGGCAAGTCTTCTCGATCACCCACCCCGCGCTTCATAAAGCTGACCAAACTCTCCTTTATCCTCGTACAGTCTCCTACCTGCGATCATCGCTACTGCTTTCGATCCATCTCTATCGCCGGTCGATACATATATATACGTATCTTTATCTCACGATCTTTCTACCCATGACCTCTACCTCCGCAAACCTTTCTCAGACCGTCGCTTATGCCATTTCCTTCCTCACTCGTCCTCTTGTGGACTCGCTCTCCCCTTCCATCCTCACTAAGCTTCAGATGATTCTTGAGGCTAACCTCATTCCCTATTATGCTCCTTCCTGGGACGTTAAGGAGCCTCTTCATGGTTCCGGTCGTCGTTGCCTCACTCTGTCTCCTTCTGCCACGCCACCCCGACCCATCTATGCCACCTGTATCGCCGTCAACATCCAGTGGGACCAGTGGATGAATGCTCTTGGTGGACGCGAGTTTGACTTCATTGTCAATCCCGGTCGTGTCAGCCTCCGATTTGCATCTGCGCCTGGCTCCAAGTCCAAACTCATCACAGTCTGGGCTGGTGAGCTGTCCTCCCCCGCAATCTGTATTCCTAATCCTCGCTACCCTGCTCAATGTACTCTTCCCGAGAAGACCCTTTCTCAGCAACTTTCGGAGGCTGATGCAGAGGAAGACGAGCAACTCTTTGCCATGATCGCCGATCATGTCAGGGCACCCACCTGGCTCACTCCTGCAGTCGACAAATTTCCGCCTTCCTTTCGTGCGACTTCTCCGCTTTCCAGCGTGCTCCCCACCTCGCGTTGTAGCTCCCGATCATCGAACTCGAGTTCGGGGTTCTCATACGAAACTTCTAGCTCAGGGTTCTCGCAACCAAAATCGGTTCAGTACAAGCAGTCACGCAGAGAGCGCGCTAGGCAGTCCCGTGTCTATGTTGACATCACCAAGACCGAGGTAACGCCGTACGATGGTGGCAAAACGACTGTCCTCACCGGTGGTGTTATGCTCGGTGGCGGCCCCAAGGCGGCAAAGAAGGCCACGAAGCCGCAGCAACAAACTTCTATGACGACATGCAACAGCTGGGGTTCTGTCCATGTCTAGACGGTCATACCGATCATCGCACAACATGAGCTGTCTCAACTCACGTCTCTTCACGATCTTCAGTGATGATGTACAATCATCCATGTTTTCACGAAAGCCACATTTCTCATTTTTTCTCTTAATCTCCCTAAGGACTTGAGCAGTATCATTTACGGGCACTCTTTTTGAAGGCATTTTCTGCATCTTTTGACATTGCTGTACTTTGCATTTCCTTTCTCCAATATCCTGTGCTTGCTCCTGTGTGTATTAGCACATACTTCCCCTATATTTCTTGCTCCCAGCACTGTATTCCCCCACTATCCAGGGTCATTCAATATCTTATTCTTTTCCTTAATCATTTGCTTTTCTTTTTTCTCATCTGAAGCCTAATACGCACATTTTTTCACTTGATCGATTTCCTCCGCTTTTGCCTTCGGTGCTGTCATGACGCTCGTGCCCACTGACAGTTTCTCATTCGTTTCATTCATTTGTATTCGACCATAAACATGTATTTGGCATGATTCAGAAATTATCTTACATAGCATTTTTTGAACAGAGCTTTCATTCCGCGAGATTGTACTGCGAATGAGCCTACTTGGTGCTAAGGATTTGAACATCAGGTGGACTAATTTATGTGACGACATGAATGGTCAGAAAATTTGCTTCCTCGTGTAGCTGTGCAGTATCAAATTGAGTCAGAAGGGTGACAGCTTCGACAGCTTCGATTCCCTGTTAAGAGTCGATTCCTGATTAGAAGCCTTTGCACGTATGAGCCTAGTTGAGTGTGATATGGCAAATTAGGCAAAGCAACCAGCACACTTTAGGATAGTAAGTACAACCCTATTTGGCATAGAACAAATGAGACACAAACGAGACTCCATTGGTATCCTCTCTGATTTTTAACTCTTGAGGACCCATTCCATGTTACCACCTGAGCAGACGGCACGACAGTGGCCGGTAATATCAGTGTCTGGCCACAAAACATATCCTGAGTCCTATCTGTCAAATAAATCGGGTTACATTTTAGAACTGCTCGATCTCCATACCCGGCAAAAGTGAAACACTGCGGGGATCCGTCGTCAATAGGAAGGGAGTCAGGTATACCCGGAAAAGCCAGGGGTGGAGCATTTCGCTCCAAGCAAACCATTGAGTGCAATTGAGTGTATGATGATAGACATTCTCCTAACAATTATCCGTGAAGCGGATAGAATGTAGAACACTGCCTCATAAACTCGGGATTATTTTTGCCGGTCATGTGAGCTGCGTAAACTTCGTGATGTAGATTATCTACATTGTCTCTTGTCTGTTCCATTCCCTGCCAATGTTGTTATTATCTGCCCGGATAGCCTGTCTCCAGTCACGCCGAACTTTGGCCACTCATGCTTTGGCTTCCTCTGAGCGCACCACAAAAATTACCCGGCATAATTGGAAGCGGAAGGAGATTACAGAGATTTATGATAGCCCACTGATGGATCTTGTCTTTCGTGCTGCCTCTGTTCATCGTCAACACCACGACCCAAAAAAAATCCAGCTTTGCACACTTATGAATATCAAGAGTACGTTATATCTTCCATTACAATGATGATCTAAATACGTCTAGGATAGCTGGAGGGTGCAGCGAAGATTGTAGGTTAGCTTACCAGCCGGCTTGGTATCATATTAAGCTTCGGCAGGCTCGTATTGCTCCCAGTCATCAAAGTACTCAACACCGACCCAGGCCTCGAAGCTTCTGGAAGTCGATCCTGTCATTCAAGCCGCGCGCAAAGCTAAAGAGAATGGTAGCACCAGATTTTGCATGGGTGCGGCTTGGCGGGACCTCTCTGGCCGTAAACGCGGATTTGAAAGAATATTAAAAATGGTGCACGAGGTTCGCGAGATGGGGATGGAAGTCTGTACTACTCTCGGAATGTTAACGTCAGAACAAGCAAGGCAACTGAAAGAGGCGTATGTTTCTGTATCTGTACTACTCCTGGTAGCTGATCTCAAAGGTAGTGGATTGACAGCCTATAATCACAATTTAGACACGTCTCGAGAATACTATCCAAAAGTGAGTGATGGAATGTAGATCCCAGCGGGGCTTCTATCGGATGATCTAGGTGATTACGACTCGCTTAGGTCTTGGAGAAACTGATGCTGATCGTGTTGGTTTAATATGGGAAGTTTCCTGGTAAACTCGAGTTCTTCTGAATTGAAATGAATATTCATGTCATGGTGTTCAGCATGCCGGAACATCCGGAATCGTTTCCTGTGAACGCACTTGTTCCCATTCCTGGGACACCACTGGGGGACAATGAGGTCGGGGTTATTAAGATGCGTTGACTCTCCTGAAAATGACATTACATCTAGCCTGTCCCTCATACCACTCTCGTTCGCACAATTGCAACGGCTCGCATTGTACTACCTACAACAATCATTCGCCTTGCTGCTGGACGGAACACCCTTTCTGAAGCTGAACAAGCTATCTGCTTCTTGGCCGGGGCAAACGCTGTATTTACTGGTGAACAGATGCTTACCACGCCCTGTTCACCTTGGGACGAGGTCAGATATTCTGTATTGGTTGCAGGAAGCTAAGTTCACATTCAAAATAGGATAAGGCTATGATGGGTAGATGGGGCCTTGAAGGTATGGCTAGCTTTGAACAAATAAGCGTTGCGAGGGAGGAAGACGATAAACTTGAACGAACCCCTTGTGGACATTCTTCTAATCCTGCGGAAACATCATCAGGTCTTTAACATAGAACTGTGGGCTGGTAGTGATTTTTTGTTATTGTCACCCTAATTCGACAAAGGTTTCGATTCTCGGGTATCCCGACATAGTTTATATCCACATGTATCTCTGTCCTCAGTCTAAATAAAACAAGGGATTATCCAGATTCAGGGAGATGATCCGAAATTTGACGAGCATTGGTAAAGAGATGACTTGTTGTGGGCAAATAACCGGTCCACTAGCCGCAATAAATGACTGTAACCTCCTACAGGCGACCTGGGAAACTCTTGGGGTCCAGATTCTGTAAGAAAAGTGCCCGGGACATGAATTTGAAAAGGTATCCTGCTAGATGACCTTCCTTTACTTCCAGGGTTGCTACAAAGTTTCTGGTCGAAGTAGTTTCCAGCATCGTATCCCTGAAGGGCATAGTGTAGACAACCTAATGAGCATGTCACGGCTGGAATGTTATTTGCAGGTCATGATTTCGTAGAAGGATATCCAGTGACATTATTCCATGTCTATCTTGGCTAGTCTCTGCGTGATGAAGGGAGCTGATCGAGAATCCATCAAATTGGTGTACTCCGGAAAATGCCGAGCACCTCGGCCTTTCATGTTGGCATTCCTTACTTCTTCATCTTTCTAAGATCTCATTAGTTGTATTATCATCGCTGCGCACGAGAAATGAGCAACCAAAAGCGTCGCTATGGGCAGCTAGAAGGTACTGAGTATGTCTACAGTTTGTATCCCCCTTGCTTAGCTGACTTGGAGGTAGGATGGATGACCTGCCCTCTGTTCCTTTGAGCGATCATAACATGTGGTATTATCCCTCCCATGGTCATGATTCCGATGAGGATAATCTCATTATTGGGTCTAAAACCGGGAACTGGGGTTGCAAGGCTGCCAAAGGAGCGCGGTGGGTAAGAAGAGGAAAAATCACGCCCTGGGGACCCAGTATGGAGGACTGGGAGGTTTGTTCAGTCTTGTCTAGTGAAATACTAGTCTGAGGAACGAATTAGTCTGAGGAACGTGCTCGAAAACGCTTGAAGATGCTCCTTCCGCAAGAACGGCGATCGCCATCCCCGCCAACCCTTCCTCACTTATTACGGTCCCCTTCTCCGCCGCTGATGTCTCCCTATTCTCCTCCTACATCCGTTCACCTTGGTTACTCATCTTTGGTACTCGACAAATCTGTCATATTTACATTTCGATCAAAACTCCTCAACGAACTCGAGCACGCGACGAATGGTCTAATTGAGGGTGAGGCAACGCTTCGACACGCACTGGGAAGGCTCTGGCAAGTCATGAGCGAAGATCCAGATCAAAAGGAGACTTGGGCTCATATTATCACAAAAGTGGAAGATGACGAAGACGCGGGGGAGCAAAATGATCATATCAAGAGAATTGATCGCGCACCGGACCTCACACCGACAACGCATAAGATATTTATCAACAATGCCAGCGATTTGACCGCTCATGGATCACACTTGAATCAACCCGAGACACAGCTCGAAAGTTTGCAAAAATCAATTCTCCTCCTTCGGGAATTGCATGATAATGGGCGAGAATATGTTGAGCGGCTCCAAGAAATCAGGGAGGTGTTGGGAGACATCCGCGCTCAACGAAACACTATGTGGAACACTGTTCGGGAACGGGCAGTAAAGGAACTGCAAGATGTCGCAGTAATGGCTGTAGGGGACAATAGGTAGCCGTACTCTGTAATATTCTTCATTCAATGTCTCAATCAGGCACGGCTGTTGGAGTGGAGATCAATCCACCTTCACCGACCCTGAGATACTTGTGGGTGCTTTCGTCAGCATCATATTTGTCTCAAAACCACCACCTTTGTCTTTATCTTTGCCATCTACGTCTTCTGCTTCAATCTATTCAGCATTGCATCTAAAATATCTGATATATCATTTGATTTACTTACGATATAATTCCCAGCTTATCATCTTCGAGTAAGATTCTTCAGATCTTATAGTTCGTCGTTTTCGTAACATCTTACCCTCAGGTTTTGTCATTAGGCGACTAAAAAGCTATGACCCTACCGGACATTGGCATAGTGCACATGAATGGCATATCCGAATCTTGGGATTCTACGTCCACTTCACACGATCAAGCTGAGACTAGAGGTACTGATGTGGAAATTGAAAAATTGAAGAATTTGGCACGCTTATTACCATATTCTGTCGAATCCCATTCACAAATGCAACAATTGCTCGATTTCATCATAAAGAGAATCTGTCAAGCTGTCGAGGCCCAGGATTATGACGTTGGATTTCTGCAGTGGGACACGATGTTGGCGTAGTCTGTAATGCTTCTTCCTTCCTGTCACTGATAAGCTGACGAATTTTCCAAGCTGGATCACTCTTAAATATCCTATTCCCAAAGACAAGCGAATTAAACTCGCGAAATTGTATTTCGAGCTCAGTATTGTTCCCGGGATGTCGATGCAGGTTGTGGCAAGCAGTGCTGATAGCTTCCGACTCTTGACGAAATCAAAGAAGCTTTTGACCTTAGAAGATATGAGATTGCCATGGAAGCCGATCTACGACATTCTCAGTCAAGATCTTTTCTTGACTCGAAGACAATTTGAATATACGTACGGAACACCTCTCGCATGGTCGTCAGCAACCAGCTAATCGCAATGTTCAGTCAGCTTTCGTGGTGTATGGGCTATATTGCTGATTATGCCCGCAAATTTTTCCATCCTGCTGCTATCAATGACATGCTCTCTACTTTCGTACCCTTGATTGATGGAACTAGCTTAGATGTGCGTGCGAATCTACCTTATATCTACTTTCACCCTGACTTGTTCCTCAGAGGATCCTATCTTCTCAATACTACTTCACGACTTTTCTGCCCCTCTCCCACCCTCAAAGCTATCTTCCAATGTTACTCCGTGTGTGGGAATCCGTGAACTCGTACAAGTACGATGAACGAATGCTGCATTTCCTCTCAGAGTTAACAGAGATGCATAATGATCCTGGGGTCAGCGATCCGGGAAAACTCTCTCAAATTCCTGATGATGCAATTTCAGAAGGGGAAACAAGACCCAATTGGTCCAGAAATGATAGCCAGAGAGTTGAATCGCAATGGCTTGGTTTGTACAAGGATGTTGGCATATTTTCCGAACACGAATGGAATTTGCTGATGTGCAAATGTCTGGCTTCAATGGGTAAGCGGTACTCTTTTCCCAAGTAGAGCATTGCTGAACATTAGTCAGAAATATCTCTTGCTGACGGTGGATCTTTGACCACTGGTCCATCGGCGGATAGTAGTGCCGGTTTCGAGATCGGGAGGCTTCCAAAGCCTCAGTGGCGTATCAGTACGTTCAGCCCAGTCTTCCAGTTCCGATTGTGCTCACCGCCTTGAATCAAGCTTCTTTAGCAAAAATAATTGTCTATTCGATGGCTCCTGATAGCATTCCAGTCCAAGCGTCTAATGCACAAACACCGATGTTCTCGCCTCTTCCATCAGGAACGTGCACACCAAATCTTCAGAGCAATGGTAGCCCTTCCGAGGATTATCTTGCGTCTTCCCTTCGGAAAAGGACGCACATTCCGCCGAGAACGTATCTTGCTGGCTCAAAGGCTCTTGACTCTTTCGCTCGACTGATTGCATCTACTGAGAGTTTTTTTCATCCTTCGAACTCCGGTTCCTGGACTGAAGATGTGAGCCTACCATTTGAACCGTAGATTCTGTGTTTTGATGTCACAACCAGCTCAGTGCTTTCATCAAGTGCATCGCATCTGAGTTCAATAAACGTCTGCATTTCGTTTCTAATCTGATGACTCGACTCATGGAATTGCAGGTTGGTTTGAAGAACAAGAACTCGATTGTAAAACTCCTATGGTAGGTCAATCTCAGATTTGACGGACCTGACCAAAAACAATTTCCCCAGAATCGGAGGTTGACACGGCAGATGAAGCGAGAGCTTGTCAAGTCTATGCGGACTGTGGCGCTGCTGGCTATGTTTTCACAAGATTCGACAGTTGTGAATAATATTCAAGGGTGTTTGAAGTCAATGTGCGTGATGGAGCCCGATTTAATCCTCAATCCGATCTTGGAGCGTGCAGTACCTTCTCTAGAGGCTCTCACAGAGGTAAGCCTTTGTATCCTGTTCCACGAAAGACACTAGCTCAATCACATGCTAGACTCACCGCACGATTGCCGTTATCAAAGCACTAGGTGCAATAGCACCAGCCATTGTTTCTCGGCAGGTTCACTATGCTGGAGCCAAGCATCTTATTCCTATCCTTCAGTTGTTAATTCCCGGGATCGACCTCGTACGTTCATGGTGACTGTTCTAACGTCTTGCTCACCCATAACGTAGAATGACCCATCCAAAACGGTACAGATTTTCTTTCGCCTGTACAATTGTTCACCTTTTCATGTCAGAATTTAGTTATGTACCACGTCTTTTCTAGTTGAGATTTCGCAGTACATCACGATCGGTGATCTCACTGGGTTTGGTGATGCTGCACCTCGAAACGACCTCGAGGCGATCCTTCCACCAGAGACTCATCATACGTTACCTTCTCTAGCCGTCGACGGTACTGATGGATTTGTGGATCTCTCTCCGAAATTGACGTTTGATGAGGAGGACGCCCTATTAAAGGCACGAGTTCCCTCGGAATTTCGTTCGTATCCTTGCTGATGGGTCTGTAGGATTCAACGGGGGATTTTCCAGACTGGGTAGCCAATTTCATACGACGTGTGATTCAGCTACTAGAAAACTTACCTGAAGAGGGTCCAAACAGGTCGAGTGGAGGTGCAACAGAAGGTATGATGATCAACGTATCATAATCGGTGACTGGCTGAATCAATGCTTGAACTGCTCAAGTTCAAGTCGTCGATGCTGTTGCGCGCGCATGTAGTCAAATTTGCGTGCACTTGTCCGAGCCGCTCTTTGATATGGTGCTCAACATGGTCTTCAATTATGCTGGCACCAACATTCACACAAACGCTGTCCGGGCGATTCACCAATTAGTGGAGTGTGTTGCAAATGCTAATCCTGTGAAAACAATGGCCAAGTTCTTTTCTTTCTGTGCGGCCAACATTAAGATTGAGCTCGAAAACGGTGCTAGTTCCTTAAGAACAACTTCGGCATCTCTCCCGCTGCCATCTGACGCAACTTTACACTGGAACCTCGCTATCTTGCGAGGAGCTGTTTACAAGTTAGTTTGTCGTGAGTTTTTGAATAATCATCTGGCTTACATCTCCTTGTCATAACAGCGATGGAAGGGCGGTACGGTTGATTTCTCCTCTTTCAGCATCCAGCACTTAGGATTCTTCAGGCTTTGAAATATGAAAACGAGTTTATATCTCTGTTGCGTCTTCTCAGGGATAAAACATTTTCAAAACGGGGTTATTCTTGGACGGGGAAGCTGTTGTCAAGTCTTTTACTCACCCTTACCCACACCTATCCCTTGGAGAATAAATTCGTGAATCCTGCGGAATGGGACAGTCAAGGTCAGCATCTGCATCTTGTTCTGCTCATAGCTACATGATTCAAATATTTTCAGAGTTTTGTGAGAATCATCATCGTTACTGGGGCAAACGTTACCGCCCTGACGAAGTGCAGGTACTGTATAGCGATTTTCGACGGTGTAGCTTGATCTCAACCTCATAGATATGCTGGCATGTCCCTGGTGAAGATGAGATCCAGTTCGCGGTCCGGATTTTTAGAGAGCTCGTGGAACCCACCCTTGATCTTTTAGGAAAACTGATGAAGCCTAGTTCGTCCTGTTCTCTGTCCGAAGTGCTGTCTTCTCAATGCAGTTGAACTCATGCAGACGTACCAAGAGATGCTAGTTGGAGGAATGATTTTTGCAGGTGCGCAACCCTTTGTACTTCCTATGGTATGTTTGATCATGTTCAATAGGTATTTGACATTCGTCCGCAATGGATTCGCTGGTATTCCTACATTATGTGAGGAGAAAATGCCCCGAGAATACTATGCGGAACTGGCGAATACTAGCGATATTCTGTGAGTTCATGGATTTTACGTTCTTGAATGTAAACTAAGATGTTTCCAGTGATGAGATTCCGGAGATGATTGCTCATGTCGACCCCGTTAACTCTTGTTTCTGTTTAAATGACGCTTCCAGACCTGATTACATATTCATCACAAATCTTCGCAAACGCTTTGGTCATTTCTTGCACTCAGCCTCAGTTTCTTTACGACAGCAGGGAGAAGAAAACACGGTTGATGCTGTCCAAACATTGGTGAGTAAGCTGCTGTCAATCAAAGATTGACTGATGTATTTCAAGGTGAGGTCTATGCGGACGTATTTCATCGAGTATGCGGACAGCCGTGACAGGTAGTATTTCCAGAACATCGGAAAACCATATATGTCTCATTTATGATTCAGCCCGCAGGTTAATGGTAGTAGCTATGTATCTGAAAAAAACGTGGCACGGTTATATATCGGGCAGAAGATGTGGCCCCGGGCAGTTTATGTCAGAAAAGCCAGGCTAGTCAAACTCTCATCTTGACACTTATTTGTCTTCTAATTTTTGACAGATATCACGCTTCTATCCGCCTCAAATGGAATTCTATTGAGCGTTGTCGCGGCGCCTTGGAAGACAACCTGATTGATGATCTTGTCGAGTGGTCTATCTGGCATTATCCCAGCATCCGACAGTAAGCAATAGATGTGCATTCAAGATACACTCAAAGTTCATATATCGCAGATCCGGCCAGGGAGTCCTAGAGGCAATTGCAGACGTACGTATGCAACAAGCTCAATTTAAAACAGAAGATAACGCTGGTAAAGATTTACGATGGCGTCCGACGTCGTGCCTTGCCCATCCTTCTCAAAGCCCTAGAACCAGGAGAAGATGACGATAGGATGAAGGGTGCTCTCTGGACAATCAATTATCCTGCTTTCGGAAAGTATGCTTTATCCGGTTCGTGTTTGTATCTCAGAAGCGTGCACCTGATTCAGAATTTTTTTCAGAGCCTAGCCTTGCACTGACAACTGTGCAACATCTCTTTGGTTGCCAACACAACGAAAAGCCTTCCTTGCAAAGTTGCTCATCAGTTGTGTTTGAGAACTGTAAGCTTGCGTCTTTGGAGTTTTTTCGCTCACACTAGAATACATCAGGCATTAATAATCTTTCTGAGCCTTGTCATCTTGTTTTTGACGTTGCTAAACCAAGGCTCGAGAACGCGGTAACTCAATTGAAAGCAACTTTGATAGTAACCGAAGAAGATCAAGAAGTCACTCGCCGATGTCTTGAACAGAGAAATCAAAGGATTCGGAAGACAGATGCTGTGGTACAGGAGATTGTACGTTTACATATACGTCAACCGTTTAAAACTATTGAAGTCCGCTATCAGACAAATTACATTTTGGGACTTTCAGATTCCGGGAAGTTACACTGGCGATACTCCCTCTATGCGATCCGCTGTCTTCGCACACTAGTGAGGCGTGATATACCTTTACAGGGTGCCCATATGCAATATTTCCTCAAGAAGGTTTGTGATGATCACCCCAGTATGGTAAGTTTTTTGTTTGTTTTCCACAACTAACACTGACTGGTAGGTCATCAGCGATACGTAAGTCCATGACCTCAGCGTGGAACCTGATCACATATCCATATTCTTCTGCAGTTTGCACAGAGGGCTATCATGAAGAGTGTTCGGTTCCTTAAACTACGAACATGTTGTGACAAGCCAGAAGACTTGGCACTCATGCGGAACCTCAACCCACTCAACCGCATAGTGTCCATGAAACCTCATCAAAAAGCTACACTCAACTTTTTGAACGCTTACAAAATTCCAGTCAATATGTCAATTGCTAGTGAAGAGCCGTGAGTGCATTTCTTGAGGGGAGATCGCTTTACTCAATCCATACTTAAGTTTGTTTTACGACAAAGATCCTCCAGGCTGGCTCACATGGGACAAAAGTATCAAACTCTACATGCTTCCTCATTTGACAAAGTCTACGTTCTCTTCATGGAATCCCACAAGCCAGGAAATAATTCCTGTCGTGATCGAGACTACGACTCAACAGAAATTTTGGGAAAAGGTGTCTGCATACTACGCTGAAGAAAACCATGAGACCGTTATCGTTCAAGATAATGTGTCATGCGTAAAGACAATTTGTATGTTATCACTGCTCAGTGTCATGATTATGGCCCATCTCTGGCGCAGTTCAGCTCCTCGAGGATAAACCATTCAGTGTTTTCAGGCCAGTCGTCGAGAAGTTGATTATGAATAAGGACCAGAACAAGCAACGGGCTGCGGCAGAGCTCCTCGCGGGTGTACTAGGAGGTATAATATCGTATATTCTCAGAGTGACATTCTAATGCCAGTGAAATGTAGGCTCAAAGCATTGGCCTGCAAAGAAACAGGAGTCATTGTGGGCTTGGTTCACCCCACACATGAAAATTATCTTTTCTCAGAACATCAAGACAGACACGTTGCCTATTTGGTCGTCGTTCATGGAAGTACGCCTCGCCATTTACGTTCTCCGTTTACCGAGACTGAGAGGCTATGGCACAGTACATGTTTTACCATCGCGATCCACGAAGAATCCAGCCTTTAGTTGATTGCGTTGTTGATGCCTTCAGATCTCTGGACTATAATGCAGAAATAGCCTTCGACGCCGTCAAGGTTGCTGCACTTTATCGGGCGTTCTACGAGAGTCTTGGAAGAAAATTCGTGGTTTGGGCTGATGAAGCAGTTGAACAATCTTGGGCAGAAATTTCAAGTGAACACGATGATGTTCGTCTACCACCTTGACATGCATAGATAGATACTTATTGAGAGATTATTAGGTTCGCGCTTATATTGGAGATATATTGATGTTCACTGAGAATATGAAGGTGAGCTTTTTCGCCATGTCCTGTCAGTATAACGTTGACAGAACCTGCCATGCAGTGGCAACCCAAACCATCTTATCCAGAAACGGAGGCTTTCGTCAGAGAATGTCAGATTGTCCCGTCAGATTACGACATCATGGGGATGAGGGGGACTTACCATAGCACACGAGTACTTCAATTAGTTGATCGTTTCAGGGCCTGGCGCAAAGAGCGCCCTTCCGGAATCCGGGCGTTCCAATCAACATATGATCGGTATGTTAGGTCACTCTCAAGAAAGGATGATCGAATTGATTTGTCTTTCTCACAATACAAGAGTTGGAACGACAGTGTGCAAGTGGCTGTACCAGTCACTTCATGACATCCATGCCATCTCTGCTTTTGATTACATATTACCTTTGATGGTGAAAAGTCCTCGTTTATCTGTCTGTCTCGAGCTGATTGTATCCATCAGCCCGAAATCTTCAGGTTCACAGAACGTATGTGCACACTCTGTAACAAGAGCAAAACTTGACGTGCTGTAGTGAACGATAACAATGACCTTGCATCAAGTGCAAACCATTTACTGGTTCGGATGTTAGGCGTAACTCCTCCTGTGCCGTTGGTCAGTCCAATACTGGATGCGATCTTCCACACGATTCAGAACTCCCCTGTGAGTATTCCTTTAGGCAACCAAATAAGTTCACTTATATGGACGAAATCAGTCATGGAAAGTTCGACTTAAGGCTTTACCACTTGTACAAGGTTTGTGGCAATGATCGCTTCCGACCTCTCACTTTCTATGAACCAAGGAGATAAGGAGGGCTAGAGCATCCTTTTTGGCTCGTCCCTTCTATCCCTTGATATGCAGTTTTCTACTACAGAGTTTGATGAAAAGTGCTAATTACGACCAGTGTTCTATTTTCGACAGCTTCCCTTGATTCCAGACACTAAAATTGTTGAAATGTTGGAAGTAGGTCTTCATTCTCCCCAACGATTTCTCCTCTGTCGTATGAGTCTAGGATGGTAATCTGATTGTTCCCTCTGTTCAGGTGCTTTGTCGGTGTCTTGACGATGAGATCGTCGAAGTGCGAGAAATGGCGGCCGTGTAAGTGTTCGACTTTTGCGATTGACTGTCATGCGTGTTCCATTTGTTTCCCTTTGGCGTATCATTCGAACTCACATTCTTGTATATCTTGCTCACATTTCAGAACATTGTCCGGAATACTTCGTCTTTCCCCACGGCGTAGTGTTTTAACACTCAAAGTGAGCTTACATCCACTATATACTTTGTCCCGACTTATAGCAAATTTTCAGGACCGATTCATACGACTACTGAAGAAAAGCCATATCCCAGACCGCAATGATGTCAATTATAACAAGGGGATCCGGCAGAGGCACGCCGCGATCTTGGGTATATGCGCGTTGGTTGAGAGCTATCCATATACAGTTGAAAAATGGCTGCCTGAGCTGCTGACGGGTGTCTTGGCAGAGCATAGCTACGATCCCGTGGGACCCTTTCTCAAACATCTTAGATGCCCGACTCACTGGATTGGCTTCTCTAGATCCCAATTTCGAACACAGTGAGAAAATGCGCAAGTAACTTTAAGAGAACGCATCAAGACACCTGGCACGAGGACTCGAAGCGCTTTAACGAAGAACAACTCGCCGCGCTCTCGACTCTGTTGTCTGGTTCCTCCTACTGTGTGTTGCTACTTTGATCTGATCTGCGTTCTGAGCATGACTTGGTCTATAGATGCCTGAATACTTGGAAATGACCGTGGTTGAAATAGACAGGACTACAAGCACAAGTATGCGCTTGATTTTGTGATTACGGTGACATTGAATAGACTCTGCTAACAATGAGTACTTGTATTACAATAGAACATGCGGATGAATTATAGAATGTGAAGAGAGTGAGGAATTGATCCGGCTAAACCTGTAGATGGGGTATTTGGCTCTGAGGATCATTGGGTGAGGAAGTCCGGGGGAGGGAAAGAGGGGATGGCTCTCCCTCTTCTAGGGACTCGAGTTGGGTTGCTAGCCCTGTAATGGTGGTCTCAACTCCGTTTGCAGTCCCCGTCCGAGCACCTGCGCTGGGAACGAGGTCAATGGGAGCTTGGGTACGATTTTGGTGTCCTGATTTGACACGATTATTTGAGACTGTTTCTCTAAGGGAATACAATGGTTATTTTGAACACGTTTGGCATTGCGTAGGGGACGAACCTGATTTCAGCAGTAAGGTCGTCAATGGCGTACCAAGCTAATGGCCCATAAGCGACACTTCTCCACCATCCCATGAGATCTGCAGGTGCGATATAGGCATGTGCATGGAGGTGATCAGTCACGGGTATTTTGTAGTCCCAAAAGGGCGGAGTTATGAAGCCAATGTGAAAAGAAGGGTGGGCTTGCCGGGGTAACATCGAAGGAGACGTAGGTGTCGAATCCGGGAGAAGGGAAGTGAGAATGCGGGTTGCGAGACTGCGAAGATTGACAAGGAGTGGTAGGTCTGTCGAGGACTGAGTGACGATGAGCAGTCAGGAGCTACTACGGAGCCACTAGACATACAAGGGTGTATATTGACGGTACATGCAGACTGAAGCTCAAAGTCAGTAACAGTTACCCTTGGGAGAGGCTGGATACGCACTTGAAAGCGACGATTACATGTGCCTTTGAAGAGACTGGGTTTGTCTTTTCCTTGTAGACAGTAAAGTTATCGTCGCGCCACAAAACCTCCGGTTGTGTCGAGCCTGCGGACGGTGAGCCGGTGGTTACTGACATCGTGTGAGAGGCAGAGGCAACGATGCCACACATTGGACAGCCGGGTTTCGGGGTGAAAGTCATGGTACAAGTCTGAGGAATCCTGCCTCTCAAGATTAACTCACACGTGACTATCATGTCTCCTCTCCGTCACCACCGCAGTGCTCTTCTCGTGCAATTTGAGTCTTTCAGAGTGACTATCGACGATCACAATGACACAAGAGAGCGTTTCATCAAGGTCTCTGAGCTTGCCTCTTTCTGTCCTTTCCGGCTTAGCACTTTGTCAGATGAGCCGTGACATCACCAATATGTCCAAGAAAGTCATTTTTCTCCTCCACCGCATTGCACTCGAGGACGATGATACCTCATACATTCGTGCTGCCAAGAGTGGACTCTCTAAGCTGCGCGAGGTGCAAGATATCTATGCCAGTCATACTTATCAACTCGCAGGTGCCCATTTCTGGAGATATCAGCGCCAGGTTTCTCCAGGCCTTCAAGAGTACATTGAAGCCCTTAGCTTTGTTCATTATCTGCAGTATGGTTCCTTGATACCATTTCAAACCGTACAACTTTCTCTCTCCTCTCCTGAAGGTGTCCCTGTATGTCATCTCAACATACGCGAGCCCTATTTTTTCTTTTATTTCAATCCCAGTATCTCCCTTTGACTGTGTCAGATTATCTGCTTGGCCTCTCAGATCTGACAGGGGAGCTCATGCGGCTTGCCATATCTGGCCTGTCATCTCACAAGAAAGGCCGAGCGAATGCAACACAGGTTTGCGCCTTTGTGAGGGCATGCAATGCAAGTATGTCGGGAACTTCCAGCCTGCCAATTGACTCCATATTCATGCCACATACTTTAAACTAGACTTTGAACAGTACACACCGCTAATTCCAGATCTGCGCAAAAAGCAAGCTGTTACCAACCAATCACTCGGAAAGATCGAGGATGGTCTGCTCCTGTTTGTTTCTCAGCATGTTTCCCCAATTGACAGATAGCCATCTTCTAGCTGTATACACACTGACTGTGCGTAGCTCGGAATATGACTTACCACCAGAGATCCTGGACGACATCGTCGTGCGATCGATCTCTCGGTTTTCAGACCCATCCCATAAACGCGTGTCAGGCTTTGAGGACGGCTCAGATCAGGATGAAGGGGGCTATTGACATAGACGTTACGAGTGTTACGTCGAGATCGTTGTCATTATTACGTACGAATATGAATATGCGGCCACTGAAGAAAGTACGACAAATAGAATGATGATTATTAGAAATGTAGCCTGCCATTTGACTTAATTCCCCTCAGATTCAATTAGATCCGATGATTCTCAGATACGGAGTACCTCAAGCCAAATCAGCTGCTGTAGCTCTTGCTGCTCGCTTCCTTACTCGCCATGATATCAGCTGCCCAATGGTACACAGCACATGCTCGACGAAATCGAATTCTATCTCTTCAACGCGCCGTAGATTTTCTACTTCTCCCGGAAGCCATTGTGTCGATATCATTGGCATACCCCTCCGCTGTTGCTTGATATGTCAGTCGTTTGGGCCTTAACCTCAGTATGGTACTGCAACTTTGAATCTTCAGAATTTCTGCCAGCATCGGACCTATAGATTATTTAGAGCCCCCAATTTCATGTTTTGATATGTACGTATCAAGAGTGGGTTTGATCTAGTTCTTTTGAATTATTCTGCTGCAGCCTTAATGTGGTTTCTGACCTCTTGGACCCTGCAGGTAATTTTTGAGGTCAAGGGTAGAATCAGGGGTAGACTGATAGTTGTCACCCTTGTTCTTGGTAATACCCTGTGAGCATATCATACCCCTAGTGGGCCCTAGGAATGGTTTGCTTTGTTTGAGGTAGGAAGAAATGTAATTTTGTGCATTCTAGTGCTCATTTGTGATACAGAAGCAGTGATGACAAGCATCTAAGCAGTGCTCCACAAGATACGAATGACAGCTGTGATCGTCCAGGCCCTCTGTACCTTAGTACTGGTTTGCTTGTCGCAGAATAGATATTCTGAATCAAAAGAAAGATGCTGTGACGCGCATGAAACGTGACTATTAGCTATCCCAAGTCAAACGGAGAAGATACTCAACAAGGAGAGGGTCAACCTTACGTAGATATCAAAACATAGTGGTTTTAGATACCGACTCGTTACCACCAGGCTAAGAAGTAAACATTTGGAGCCAAGTTCGGACTCCCACGTACACTCTTCAAGATAAATGGCACAAATACAAACCCCAATTACGAGCAGATGTTACATGCAGCATATGAAGTAAGAAGATTTGGATGAAAGACGGTGGCATGCCCAGGAAAGGGTCTGCACTACTATTGGCAAGTATGATACAATCTGAATGAAGACAAGATTTAATATATGCATTTCGGTAGAAACTTGAGTCAAGCACGAAGCCAACACGTATGCCAATGTTAAGATAGCGACAAAAACCTAACCCCCTGCACCATAGTCAATCACAGTCATGAATACTTCCACTCATCTCTCTAGTTATCATCTGGTTTAGTCACCCTAGATGACAGTAAAGAATCTATTGCCATTGATTGGCGGGGGCACGGGGAGCATTCAGCAGAGTTGCTTCTGTTTGATGATGAGTAAGGCGAAGGTGGGAGCTGCTCGTGCTGCGAACCAGGATGAGAATCGTAGGCCCCAGCATGAAGTGGTGAATGGGAGCCACGATGACGTTTCGGGGGTGGCTCAAGATAGATTGGCACTTCTGAGCGAGGAACTATGTGAGAGTACGTCTGTGGAGGGGACCAGCTCCGCGAAGTTTCTCGATACTGACTTAATCGACTGTGCCGTGGTGGAATAGATTGGATGGAAGGAGTAGGATGGTTATAGTTGCCGTTTAGATGAGGTGGCTGTGATGGTTGAAATGACGCCTTATGTATGTCTAACATAGTGCGGTGGAGATTTGCCATCGCAGCTATACGCTACAACTGAATTAAATGACGTTACTGTGTTAGGAGAGGCAAACAAACCTGGTCCTCAGCAGCTTTTGCATTCAACATGGCAAGAAGCATATTGCGGTCTCCGTCCCCTTTTGTTCGATATGCGGAGAGGATCTCTTGCAAACTGGGTGGCGAGGGCTAGAGACTGTGAGATGTCTGACGATATACATGCAAACTGGCATACTTGTTCGAGGACTTGGAAGGAGGAGGCAACCATGCGCCTGAAGTCGGTATCGGACATGTTGCGTGGGTAGACTGAGGAGTCTGGGAGGGGATGAGTTGTGTTCATGGTTGCGAGGAAAAACTACGGGGCCAAGAACAAGAGGGAACACTGGCTCTTATGCCTCGCCTGTAAGCTATTTTTGTTCTTGTACCAAGACTTTTTGCCAAGACTTTGTTGCGGCCACCTGTTCCCTGAACTATTTTCGAATGAGGAGATACTCAGAGCCAAGAATAGCCGGTGGCAATGACACATGCTTTTGGCTGCAGCGAGGGCCTGTGTGACCGTGCGCACGGCCGGGAGTCCTGTATTCCTGCTGCTCAAAGGTCAGCTAGGTCGTCTCCCCTTACGTGTGACGCCAGATTCATTTTTGAATGAAGCGGGTCCGCGGCTATAAATATCAGCCAATTAGTGGCTATCACGCAGGTTATATTCAGAATACTCCCACGGTGGATCGTACTTTGTCACGCAACGAGCAGTTTTGTAGCTGTGCTTGTTCAGCTCAAGGAGATATTCAGGGTTTAGTATCCATGAACTTACATTCTGCTACCCAATGTTCTCATTGTTATTGTCGAACAGGCATAAGACGCCTGCTTAATAAGCGTCAGATCCATTTATCATCGCGCCTTGACACGCCAGAATTCTTGCCCAGTCCTACCGTTTGCCAAGGACTACCACCATTTGCTCGCCTTTATGTGCGTATTTATAGATCTGACCGCTTTACCTGCGCTACCATTGATTGACTTGTGGGTGTTTTCAGTCTGCTCGTGTACGTATGGAATCTTCGTCCGCCTCCGCCCAGCCTGCCCCGCCACCTAAACCCTCCATTCCATACTCTTGGAGAGAGTTTCATCCAACGGCATGTGTCACTTATGTACGCGACCATCGACAGGCCAATGATCTCCTTCAACGACTGAATAAAGGCCCCTATGGATTCGACCTAGAGTGGAAGCCCACTTTTACCAAGGGCCAACCCCAAAACCGGGTTGCCTTGATCCAAATTGCAAATGATCAGACTATCCTTCTCCTCCAAGTTTCAGCAATGCAGCGTAAGCCTACTTGGTAAACGAGCCCGAAGCCCTAATTGATCAATTAGACAGAATTCCCGTCAAAATTGTATGACTGGCTACTCGATCCAAAAACTATCAAGGTCGGAGTAGGCATCCAAGGTCAAATGGCGGTACATTTATGCTGTATGCATCTGCTTACTCTTGCCACAGACGACGCAACAAAGCTTTATAGAGACTGGAATGCTGACCTGAAGAACTGTGTAGATCTTGCATTGCTGGCACGCACCGTAGACAACAAACAATGGAAAGGGAGATACACCAATCCTTTGGGTTTAGCACGTTTAGTCGCCACATATGAGTATCGTGACCTTGTAAAAGGCAAACTTACTCGAAGCAATTGGGAGTGCGTGCTCACTCGACCTCAGCAGACATGTTGGTACCTCAGTTGTTTTTCGTTGCCTACCAATTTCTGAGCTTTCATAACTAGATGCTGCCAACGATGCCCATGCAGGCTACGTGATCTATGTTAAACTGATGGCGATGTTGTCGAATGTCTTACCACCTCCACATGCCAGTTGGTATACGTTTGATACGACGAATGGTGCACTTTGTGTTCCTTACAGAAAGATACCATGGAAAGCATTGAATCCAAATTACGATCCTGGACCTCTACCTCCATCTGGGGAATCGCAACCACCGAAAAAGAACAAGCGAAACAAGCAAACAATAAACTCTCCCGGAGTAGCTTCCAGTCAAACTCATCTCCCGGTCACCCAACTTTCTCTGCCAGTCCCACAGTCAGTCGCTGGCCCTTCAGGCCCCTCATTCTCCTACATTCGCAGAGGACATCGAGCTTCTCCTGGAACCGCACTGCCATCGCATAACACACTGTTGGGATCTCGCCTACTTTCTTCCCAGAGTGATGCAGGTCATGAAATAAGATTCTTTTCATAGGTACAGAGGACCTCTGCATTAGAATCCGTTCTTGAGTCTCATGATCCAAGCCGTCATGTTAAGGAACATTACCTTGTTCAGTATCTTCCTTTACTTCATAAACTCCCATGTTCGATAATGGCACTCAGATTCTGTGTGCTTGGCTCGGTACCGCTGAGCCATATGACTTCGGTGGTAGATAGATTCTCGTGGGAACATTTTACGAAAATACATGGATGTTATCTATGTAAAACTAGAACCACTGCCAAGACCTTGGAGATTTCTCATACTATCTATGTGACCGAGCGCTTTCTCCCGGTCCTGGAAAAAATAAGAGTTCCCACGACTGGGTTTCAGCAACGAGTGAGATAGAGACGATGTGAGTGATCCTGCATGTTTGGGATTGAATCCGATCTCGACTTTGTCGCTATATCCTTATACAAAGTTAGCATTATCATTCTCTGCCCTAGGGGTGAGGACCTTGTCCAGTAAATATAAATATAGTGCAAGAATGTTACTCCCGGAATACAGACTCCCCAACCTTGATATTCTTGATCCAAGTACTATTGATATCAACTTGCACCCAGTTTGTCCAGAAATGTAATCGAAGATATTTCTATGATGATTGAACAATGCACTTTCATGGAACATGATGTATGATCGTGAACTAACTAACGTACATTTCGGTACACTCTCAAACAAATATAGATCGTAAGCATTTCGACTCGTTGAAATTTCTATCTCTCATCCTAAATAATCATCAAAAACGGAAGTGGCGAGATGATACTCGCGACCTGTCACTTTCTGGTTGCATGATGCTGAAACTAGTCGGCCGCTCGACTCGAGCATGCTCTCGCGGATCTCGGAAATCGGTGGGTAATATTGCTTCTGGGACCGATGGGCTAGAAGCTGGTTGCGGGGCCACTGATCTGGAAGTAGGCAATGTTGTTTTCTGGGTTGCTGTACTGGAGGACCCTCCTCCCCCTTGCTTAAGAGCATTTTTAACCTGCACATCAAAATCATTGTTGTCTTTACAGATAAGCTTCATGCAATCAATGATGGAGACAAAGGCTCACTATGAGCTGAATCAGCATCCCAAAGCATGACACCACCGAAGGAGGAGTACTGAGATCGTGTACTCTCAATGATCTTAGCCAAATTCTCGCTGTCAACATAACCTGAGTCAGCTGCTTGGGGACTAGCAGGAGCGCCAATATAAATTTTGACATCTGGATTGGGTGATGTCGTTTTAGCCCACCGATCCCTGTAGAATTCGGTTAATCGATACATCCTCTAAAGGATCGAGGGGCGTATAGTTGTTGAGTACATACCACGTTTCGAAGTTGAAGTCCTATTCGATGCCATGGTTTTCAGTGTCCAAATACGGCATTATCATGGGTCCTTACCGAAGGTTGTGATAGTCCGCAATCATTGTTATCTAGTGGGAAGTGTCAGAACAGTCTTGTTGATAGTCCAAATGGAATAGAGGTACAAAACTGGACGTAGACGGCATCCAAACTGGCGTTATTCATTACATTTCCTAATGCCGCGTCTGGGAAGGGACATTGAGGAGCAGCAGTGATATAGTACCTGCAGACATGAATTGGAGATGTTAGCATAAGAGGACTTCACATACTGCTTGTCCGAGTTCTTCGACAAAGTTCTCAACTGTTCGACGAATGTTGAATAATATTGGGGAGAACCAGACTCTATGTCCAAGTCCACCCTATACAAAGGAGTAAGTGAATCATTGAGCTCGTTTGACTGCCGCAAAACTGACCCGTCGAGAACCGCATCACCAAAAGGTCTTGTATTACTTTCTGCGTGTTTCAGCCAATCCATTAGTTAAGTTGATATTGAATATCGGTATTTTGTTTTGACCTACCACCTCCTTCGATTTTGTATCAGTACAAGTGCGACGGAATAAAGAGAAAATAACTCTACCTAGGAACATATCCCATATAGTCCCCGCAAAATCGCTAGCCGTTCCAGCATCCGGAAACCCAACTTGACCTGTGGCTCCTCCGAGGCTAATCGTGACAACTTTCCCCTTAGACTGACAAGTCTTGATATCAGAAGCCAGGAAAGAACAATCTGCTAGAGCGGAACCCGCAAACACCTTTCCATATGAATTACATATCTTGAAAAGCTATCGATACATTGCACCAGCACAAGATAGCATTATACTTACGTTGGAAAAATCAACTTCCGGCTTCCCGTCCACCCCGAAGAAAACATAGAGGAACGCCAGTGGAATCACATCGATCGTATCATCTTGACAATAGAACGATAACCTGGTATTGTTCAACGACAGTCAAGTATCCGGGTCAGTTAGTTCACCTTTGCTGATGATCTGCCGAGTCCTGGCCCCAATACCTTTCCAACAAACACTCAAAGGTTCAAAATGTGCAAACATCAACGATCTAAAAGATGGCTTACACAGCGAGCTATTTTGCGAAATCAGTAATCGAGCCACTGCCCAAATTTTATAGAAAGGTACTCACATTATCTGAACGACCGATGGAGAAGGCAGCTACCAGAATGTTGAGGGTGTCGATAAGCAAGAGGAAGAGCCCAGCTCTGATCATGACAGTACCCGGGACCAGAATCAACTGGTTTCTCCGTAGTCAATCTCCAACTTATGTAGCATTGTGCAATTTTAATTTTGAACTATCCTTTTCGGAATGAGACATCTCAGGGTTGAGGTGATAGGTGGGAAATATAGCATATGGCCAATCAGATTTTGACAATCAGCATTTTCCGAGTCATGTGTCCCTTGGAGAGAAGGACCCCCAAAATTCTACTAGGTGTTTACATTCCAAAATTTCACAGATGTCGGGAAATTTTGATCCGAACATGTATAATAATAGATTTCTTCTATGATACTGCGTCAGATGAACCACACATTGCAATATAAAGCAAGAATTTTAGTGTTGGTGCACTCCATTACAGGTTCTGTCAATGGAGGGACTTAGATACGAGGTGATTGCCAGCCAAATCAACAATAATTGAATGGTGTACAGTAAATATAATTCGAGACTGCATCACAAGGGTTTCACATTCTGAATCATTATGTAAGACACTAAATCTGCATACTGATGATGGGAATTCTCACATGTATACCGTATCGACGTTGACTAGGTTGAGTGAGCAGATATGTGCAGGGGCAGTGACGTTTGAGATTGACAACACTCATTTCCAGTACACCATGCATTCTGATTTGTGCTACTACTGTCGCGTGGCACTTTGATGTAGATCAGCGGATAATGCCGAGTCATGTTCTCAAAACAAGTCTAGCCGCCAACGACAAAGAAACTGAAACATGTGCAACACAATTAAACAGGTCATACAACAGAGCAGAAAGTGAGCAAAGCAAGCTAAATACAATACAGCACAGTTCACAAAGAAGCAGGAAGTGAGCAAAGTGAACTGACTGAGATACAACACAGCTAGAGCAATTGACCAGAGAATGATGGTTCCCATAACAAAACAAGATTCTATTTTTTGTCAGTCTCTTTCGGCCTGAATTATTATATGTTGTGAGAAATGGCTGCAAACAATCCTTGATTGCATGAGGTTGCTGATTCTAGTGTCACCCATGAGAGCAGCAATAACCTGTTGGTAGAGTCACACTAAATGATGAAGGTCAGTTGGCAGACTGATGATGATTGGACAATCAGCTCTCGGTGGTTTAACTATGCACAGAGCAGTGGTGTATCGAAAAAAAGTCTATACATACGGCATTGGGCATCAATTACAAGAAATTAACAATTTTTATGTGGACACTGTCAGTTCATTTCCTCCATCGACGGGGACCTGAGATTCACCACGGATGGGATCTTGAAATCGTTGAGCTATAACTACAAAGAAGAGAAAATAAAGATCTGACCAAAGTAGGGCTGCGCCTGTGCTTCACGAGCTGTTAGACGTTCCTGGTGGTCATATCGGAGTAACTTATCCAGCAGATCGATTGCTTCATTCGAAATATATCTCTGATTCTCTGACGTGATAAATCTTGTCCAAGGTTTCCTCGGGTATCTGACAAATACTTAGAGATTTGCATGTTTGAAAAATGTTGACTGACCTTCCGAGTAGTTCATCGTACTGCGAATCCAATCGGATGTTGTACTTATCAATGTATGCGTAGAGTTCATCTGTTCCGAGAACTTTGGTGATCTTGACCAGTTGGTCGTAATTGTCATGGCCGTGGAAGAATGGTTCTTTGCGGAATATCTGGGGAATCGTCAATGTGACATCAAAAGCAATGTAGGCGCCTCCTCTTACCATTGATGCAAACATGCAACCATAACTCCACATATCTAAGCTGTAATCATATTCCTGGAAGTCTACAAGCAGCTCCGGTCCCTTGAAGTACCGTGACGCAACGCGAACATTGTACTCAGTCTTTGGATGATAGAATTCCGCCAGCCCCCAATCAATAAGTCGAAGCTGGTGCTCGAGTGAACTCTAGCTCTGCATATCTTATATTGAGACATACCTTACGATGTTCGTGATCTATCATAACATTATGTGGCTTCACGTCGCGGTGCATTATGCCCTTGGAATGGCAAAAGTCCAGAGCCTATGGGAGTTGAGTGACATCTAAGGAAAGCACCGTTGCATACCTTCAGTAACTCAAACATGTAAAACCGCACATCGTAATCCGTGAAGCGGGGATACAGTACTTTGAAGTCGATGTTGTTAACGTATTCGGTGATTAAGCTAGGGATCTTCGATGCAGGATCGCGCACGACGTCAAGTAGGGCAACAACATTCGGGCCACCTGCAAGATTCTGTAAAATTTTGATTTCTCGTTTGATTTTCTTCTTCTTTACAGGCTTTAGAACCTTGATGATACACTTTTCCTCCGTAATCACATTCACGCCCTCAAAGACCTGGAAACGTGTTTGATAGAGTGCTGTGGGGGGGAAGGGAAATAAACAACCTCAGAGTATTTTCCGCGTCCCACTTTTCGAACAATCTCATAGTGGTCCTGTGAGCCCCACTGCACCTGGAGATTGTCTTCCAGATGAAATCAGAGATGGTAAAGGGTGATAAAAAAACCATCATACCATATTCGTGCCAGGATGGTCCTAATTTAGCATTTACATCGGCGTAGACGCGCGCGACGGACTTTGTGGCAGCACGGCCCATGGGCTGAGAACGGTGAAAGCTGAGAGATGCTGTGACTTCAATTCCACAACGAGGAGGCGGCCTGCCCAATTGATCGCTAAGACTTTGTTTCTCACGGGTCACGCTGGTGCCAATCTGATAACAAGACCGAAAGGCAAAATGACATACAGACAACGACAAACTCGTCAGATAAAATTACCAGCGCGCTGGCCCAACGATGTCCATTACCTTCAATCTTGCCAGTTTAATGAATCTATAACACCATCTCTTCGTGACTTTGTGAAGGGTAACCCCTCGATCGCTGGCCAGCTTTCGATTTCTTATCCAATCTGCGTTACAATTCGACATATTGTCAATCCAGCTCACCCTGCAAATGGCCAGCGCGGATTGTTTGCAGCCTCTCATATCAAACCAAATACACGTATCCTTGATTACATTGGTAGGCTGAACCCTGGCCAAGGAGATAGACGCCCTGACGGAGCTATCCATTCAGGTGAAATACATTGTGATAATCGCTCTACGTCCGACTACGATCTCTGTCTGCACCGCTTCCCTGACGGTTCAAGCTTGGGGATTGATGCTCACAAATCTGGTAATGAGGCGAGATTTATCAACGACTACCGAGGAATCTCAAAGAGGCCCAATGTTCTCTTCCGGGACAATAGGATGGATACCGGTGAACTTAGGGTGAGTATCTGGAGCTCTTCTGAGGGGATCCGGAAAGGCGATGAAATTCTCGTTTCGTATGGCAAATCATGGTGGCAGGCACGTAGCGCATAAAATGATACAAGACCTTTGACCATCCGAAACTAGTTCTCATACGTAACTGTTTAGTTTTACTACAAGCAAATTACTCATTGGTGGAATTGCCCCGCTGGAGGAGCATGCTTATATGTCTTGAAAGGAGGTTGTAGTATGCTAATTGATGTAACAACAACATCGGGATAGGTTGACAGAAAATCAGTGTATTAATTCTAACATGATTAGTATAAGGGCAATGGTCACACCAGTGATCTCTGTTGCAATTGTAAACTCAGTTATTGGTGGCATATACTGCTACAGTTGCTCAAAAGACTGCCCAAGTACTTACCTGTCTTGAGAAAATTGGATTGTAACAACTCACTAATATTGGTAAAACCTAAGCAAATCAGCACACATGGTTCAGCAATATAGCTTCATTTTATCTCTCATAATCATGTGATTATGATCAATATTCAAAGAGTTACAAGCCCTACAAAACTATCACTCATTTGTTTTTTGAGTTAATTTTTCAAGAAATTGATACTACTTTGAAAGACTATGGGAACAGGGTCATTTGTCATGTATCACACCCCGTGTTTGTGACTACAACTCGTTTTTTACTGACTATTCCCTAATTATTTAATTTCAATTTTCCCCTGGAGCTTATTTGCTTTGCTGAGTAGAACTAGACACTATATAGTTAGTGTTATGAGCCGCCTTGGCCATAATTATTCTATTCTGAGTATAAGAATATGTTTTACCCTCAAGGGTAAACTTTTTCTATCCTTACCCTTACCCCTACCCTGGGGTATGCCCTACCCCTGGTGGGCCCTAATGATTGTACACTGAACTCTACCTACTACCTTGATAAAGGTCCACCACCATTCACACCTGGTGTCACAACCCTCACCCAGCTTACCAAACCGACTATTTGCAAATATTGTCCTCAATTTGTCTAAACTTCCTCACTCTCTAGTTTATAAACAAGTAAAATACATATTGTAGCCCTAGCTTCATTTTCAAGCTGGACTCCATTCTGCCTGTGGCTTCCACTCTTGACAATCTGTACCTTTTCCTTCATTGTGGGCAGAGGCCAGCCCAATAAAGCCCAATTCTGTCCTCAGAGAGTCTCAGCTTGACACCTGGTTTGGAGAATGACTCCCGCAGACCACTCCCGTAGCCCTCCTGTAGCTTAGGTGTGGTCAGTAGTGTACCACTATGTAACTCACCCGCTATGTCTTAGCACCTGTTTGGTTTATAGATACTCTCTCCAGAGAGCAGCACGTGTCAAGCGCAATTTGGCCCAAATATGGACAAACTTCCAAAATTTGGTGAACGTTGGGGGCTATTTCCGGTTCCTGCTCGTCAATGCGTCTATCAGGCTCAAAACTCTCCTCCTTCCTCGCCTTTTCTTCATGTGCACACCAGAGCTCTACTACGCAAGCCCGGCTTCTATCTTTTCATCGCTCTATACGTGCATCGGAGCATCCTTGCCGTCGAACGCAATTAGATTCGGTATATGGAACACAATTTGGTAGAAAGGTCCGTGGTGGATTAGTTATGATTTCCATATCAAATTGAATGGTGTCACAGCGCTCAATACATGTATCTATGCCTCTTCGGGCAAGTTCGAAGAGTCCCTATGATATACTGGGGGTGAAGTCAGATGCCTCTGCTGCCGACATCAAGAAAGCATACTTTGCCGTAGGTCTAGCCCTCATTCGGATTTGAGCACTTGTTTATTGTTGCTAGTTAGCTCGCAAATACCATCCCGACACCAATTCTGATAAAAATGCACGCGACAAGTTTGTTGAGATTCAGGATGCTTATGATGTAACGTGTCTTCGTCCTCTTTTTGTATACGTCATTCACAATTTATTTAGACACTCAAAGACGGGAAGAAGAGAGCAGCCTATGATCAGTTTGGAGCTGCTTCGCAGCAACCCGGATTCGACCCAGACGCTTTTGCGCGTGGTTTCGGTCGTGGAACAAGCGGCTTCTCTGCTGAGGGTTTCAGTTTCGAAGATCTCGGCTCAGTCTTTGGTAGTGGACGTGGTGCTCGAGGATCTCCATCTGAGTTTTTCGAGCAACTATTTGGATTCAGTGAACAGAAAGGATCGGGATCCCGCGGCCCTGCCCGAGGTGCCGATCTCGAAACCAGTGTGAATGTCAGTTTCCTTGAGGCATGCAAGGGCACGTCAAAGAAGGTCACAGTTCAGCCTATCACCAACTGCGGTACATGTTCGGGCAGCGGACTCAAGCAAGGTGCAAAACGAGTCTCATGTACTCCATGCGGTGGATCTGGTACTCGCATGTTCGTATCTAATGGGTTCCATCTGGCGAGTACCTGTGAGTCTTGCCAAGGCGTTGGTAGTACCATTCCTCGGAATAGCGAATGCTCTAGCTGCGGAGGGATGGGCAAAGTTCGTGTGAAGAAAACTGTGCAGGTTGATATTCCAGCTGGTGAGTAAATTTTTGTCTGATTAAACGAGGAGACTAAATTTTCAAGGGGTCGAAAATGGCATGACGATCCGAATCAACAATGCTGGTGACGTGCCTGTCACGGGAAAAGGGACCACAGGCGATTTACTTGTAAGGGTTCATGTTGCGTCCTCGAAGAACTTCGTTCGTCAAGGTCAGAATTTGTATCACGAAGCCCGAATCCCGTTCCACACTGCTATCCTTGGCGGTCGCGTACGGGTTCATACCCTGGATGGTGAGGTGGACGTTCGAGTTCCAGTTGGAACCCAACCAGGAGAAGAAATGGTCCTGAGGGGACGAGGTGTTCCATCTGTCTATGGAGCAAGCAATGGAGACTTATTCGTCAAATTTACGACACTGCTGCCTAGGTCCGTCTCTGATTCAGATGATTGTGCAGTCATGAATGACGATCGACTGCCAGGTCCCTGACTAATCGTCAACGAGAACTACTTCAAGCTTATGTCGATGACATTGAGGGTCGCTCACCTCAGTCTTCGAGACAAACATCGTCAACCTTCAAGCCCAACTCGAGTGAACACAAAGAGGATACTGACAATGGTACGGCTCCTTCTCATCCATCACCTTCTGGTGATAGGATATTTTCCATTTGGCAAAAAATAAGGAAGCTCATTGGAATCTGAATTTTTATTGACATGTCTTTGCAATCCTATTGACATATGCGTCTCTCTCCCATGCATCATTCTTTTACCTCAGCCAAGACTGAAAAGCCGACCGCTGAAAGTCAAGACCCGCAAGATCAGAAGGACGATAGAGACGAGAGAAAACGAGCGACAGCATAGATTAGTTCAAATTCGGCTCCCTTGGTAGTAGTATATCATCTTCCGGTAATATAAATATATGTCCACAACTCCAAACCAAGCTCAGAAATTTCGGTCAGGCTGACATATTTCTCATCTGGTTCATTGAAATCGCGGGATCTTATCACGACTCCGGGCACGAGGCCGCTTGCTGACTCTCTGACCGGATCTCATGAACTGGTTCTACAATCTCAAAACTCAACCCCAAGCTTTCCTCACCATGGGATTCATACTCAATTCTGAATTTGATGGTGAATGACTCTCGAAGTCGGTTTGAGATCCTCTGGCTTCCGATCAATGATTGCCATACCTGCCTGGTTGTTCAGTATAAATGCGACAAGAAAGCTGGACCGAAATTGTACCTCCAGCTCTGTATCCTCATCCTTGAAGAAAAGTTACATCTCCATACTCAATGTCGGGACAGCCTACCCCGAGAACAGCATCAACGCCTTCTTCACTATACGAAGCGAGCAGCATTGTTGTTAGTTGATCCTCTCCCCGAATGCTTTCACCGAAATTCCTCACCAATCCTCCAGAGGCGTGCATTTACCGACAGCACATTTAAATCTTCACAACTAGATATGGTACAACCCGAGCTCCAAAAGTTATCAGCTCTTCGGTTATTGATCGTTCATATCGGGTAGGGATCTGGTCATATCACATTTCTGGAGTCCAATACAACCGCTTGACAGTGCTGCTTTGGCCCTATTCCTGGCAACCACAGACGCTGTCAGTTCCTGTTCTTCTGTGCTGCCCTGGACCAATTGAAATCGACCTTGACGCCGATAACTTCTAGACTATCGTGTCAACTAGTCTTCCAACGATTGTTAGTGAACTTGGCGCCTCTCAAAATCAGTACACATGGGTTGGCGTGTCCTACATGCTTACGCAGACCGCTTTACAGCCCCTTTACGGAAAGATCTCAGACCTTGCGGGGCGAAAGGTATGTTTGGTATCTTATTCACTCACGAAAAATGGTTGATGCATTATTAGAACGTCCTTTACTGCAGTCTCTTTATTTTTGCAACAGGTTCACTCCTTTGTGGTGCTGCACGGGTGCGGAGTTCTCTCACTAGTCCTTGGACTTCCGATCAAGTGAATTTCCTTAGAGTATGGACTGGCTGATCGCTGCAAGGGCTTTAGGTTTGTGGGCCTCCAATGAAATCAAGATATACGCTCAAAGCTCGATAGCCGGAATCGGTGGTGGTGGGATTGTAAGCGCTGTCTGGGTCCTCACCGCAGAAATAGTCGAGGTCAAACATCGTGCTAAGTGGTCTCAGGCTCTGAGTGTTACTTGGAGTTGCTCCGCTATTGCTGGCCCTCTTATTGGCGGTTTATTCAGCGGTTGGTTCTCTCTTCATCCTAAA
>Ga0153924_1000248_pt1 | contig 35778 bp, 40 predicted proteins | sample TSNJ008MetaG_FD_104709 | JGI IMG/M metagenome (GOLD analysis project Ga0153924, IMG submission 104709) | Attine ant fungus gardens microbial communities from New Jersey, USA - TSNJ008 MetaG | ecosystem: Host-associated > Fungi > Mycelium > Unclassified | place: USA: New Jersey, Wharton State...
ATTTAGCCACATATATATTACTATTATACACTATTTTTCATAAAATTTCTATATATTTTAATATTTCTACTGTGGCAGCTCCACAATAATTTCAAAATACCCGCTTTGTATGGATACATTCGCACTGCCGCCAAGTCGTTTGGCCAAAAGTTTCACAATTGCTAAGCCCAGTCCCGTAGTATTACTTCTAGATTTATCAGCAGTATAAAAACGATCAAAAAGCCTGTCTACATCAATTTCAGAAGCATTTTTCACTGGATTTCGAAATATGATAGCAGCATTTTGCCTTTTCAGTACCTGTACTCCTATATCACCATCTGCATATGATATACAGTTACGAATTAAATTTTGTACAATCCTTAAAACCATTTTTCTGTCAGTCTGTACAAAAACAATTGGCGTATCTTCAAACCGAACTGCCAAGTTTCTCTCTTCAAAACTAGTAATAGATTCTACAAGACATTCTGTTACCAAATCAGTCAAATTAATCTTTGTGATATTCATCTCTGGCTCTGCATTAATAAGATATGTATACTCGAAGAATGATTCAATCAATACCCCAAGCTCATCTGCATATTTTTGTGCCGTATCGAGTTTTTTCCTTTGTTCCTTAGACAGTTCTCCCTTCTCCAGAAGCTGCTGATATCCCTTCAGTACTGTAAGTGGTGTGCGCAGGTCATGGGAGATATTTGCAACCAGTTCTTTGAACTTCTTTTCTTCACGAATGCTTTTAAGACGGAGGGTTTCCTCCGCCTTAAGACATTTATTTATATTGGCTGACAATGTATTAAGTTCCTTATTAAATAATTCTAAACTAACAGGCTGACGTGTATTCTCTGTCATCCTTTTATCCAACTGCCGGTTGATGTTTCGCAATTGCAGCTGTAATACAACGATATATATAATAAGTATAATAGTAAAACTAATCAGAAAATAGACTGCCATTACCAACACCTTCACCATCCTCTTTTTAATTTATTTCCGATTTTCTAAATACACTGTATGTTATGGCAAGCATTAACGCTATGAATACAACACTGACAGTAATCGCCTTAATGATATCATCTATTCCAGAGCTTAAGGTTAATAAAGAGTGATCTACGCTATAAGGTGTATAACCATAAATAGCATCGAATATTGCCGATTTGTCTCTTAATCCCATCAATTGAACATTCATTATTGTAAATCCATAATATAAAGCAATTATAAAAACCGGTCTTTTAATTATAAAGGCAAGCGGAACACAAATACTTAACTGTGCTGTATATACAATTACCAATATTAACATCATGGCTAACAGTTTTAGCAGCATCGACGCTGATAATATGCCGGTCTCTTCTACCATCAGATGCAAAAAACCCACTGCGACCGCCCCCATATCAAATCTTAAATCCATGCTTAATGCAATACCTGCTGCCACTACATAGGGCAATAATACAACTGCTATCGCACAAAAGGATGTGATTGCTTTACTAATGATTACCGTACCTCTGCTACATCCGGCAGCTATGGCATCATGAATTGCTTTATTCTCAAAGTCACCACAAATACAAACACCGGCGGCTACTACCCCCAAAATACTGATTACATTTGCATCAGAAAACATAAATCCGATTCCGGTGGTTCCGGTATCAAGCTTACCCTGTGCAATTAAATATGCCATCACGGACATGGTTACTGCGCATAATGTCGTAATCATAATTAAAACTTTTATTACCTTTGACTTAAATAATTTATATAAATCTGCCCGAACCAAATTATACATGCTGTCCACCCCCAATCACTGAAATAAAATAATCCTCAAGGGTGTCACCTTCAACTGCAAGATTTGTTATAATTATACCATTTTCAAAAAGAATTCTTGATACCCGCTCCTTATCATCTAAATAATCATATAATTTCACAACTTTATCAGGCATTACTTTGTAATTGGATGTACCTAATTCCAGCTCTAAAATACTTGTCAGTTTTTCCGGTTCATCACAACTAATGCAAATATGGCGTTTACAGTTTTCATCAAGTTGCTCAAAGGTAAGAGTCTGTTTGATCTCTCCTTTATGAATAATAATATAGTCCGTAGCAATCTGATACATCTCCGGTAGATTATGACTTGAAATCATTATCGTCATTTGTTTCTCTTCACAGAGGTTTTTCAGCAGATGACGAACTTCTACGACCCCAACCGGATCAAGTCCATTCGTAGGTTCATCCAAAATCAGGAACTCCGGATTACTAAGCAATGCGACAGCAATACCTAAACGCTGTTTCATACCAAGTGAAAAGTTTTTTGCTTTCTTTTTTCCGGTATTAGCAAGACCGACTAATTCCAGTAATTCATCTTCTGTTTCCTTATTAGGGATACCCCGCATAATTCTATGAAACTTTAAATTTTCTTTTGCAGACATATCTGAAATCAGACTAGGATGTTCAATCATGCATCCAATCCTTTTTCGCTCCCTTTGCAATGCAGACTTCCCGGTATGGCCAAACAATTCGATGTTTCCTTCGGTGCCGAAGCCAAGTCCTGCAATAAGCCTCATTAATGTTGTTTTCCCGGCACCATTCTCTCCAATCAGTCCATATATCTTTCCGGCTTTTAATGAAATTGAAACATCATATAGAGCATTAAATCCATTATAGCTTTTCGTTAAATTACTTGTTTTCATAATATAATTTATCATATCATTTCTCCTTTCTATGTTTATAATATAACGTCCAAAGGTTTAGAAAAGGTTAATAAATATATGAAACTTGTAAAGAAAATGATAATTTATACTTTATATAATCGATATCCCAGTCCCCAGACTGTCTCAATATATTCCTCATCCGGATTTGCTTTCTTTAATTTATTACGCAGATTGCTGATATGCGTCTTTATCACATTGTCATCACCGAAGTACTCTTCCTGCCAAACCGATTCATATAGATTTGACTTTGTAAATACCTTGCCTTTTTGCTCTAATAGTAATTTTAATATCTTATATTCCTTAGCCGTAAGATCAAGTTCTGTCGAATTAACTGTAACACACTTTGTAGTATCGCTTAATATCAAATCTTTATATAAAAATTCCCAGGCTTTTTGCTTTTCATTTTGCGTACGACGCAAAATAGACTCAACCCGCGCCGATACTTCTCCTAAATCAAACGGTTTTGTAATATAGTCATCCGCACCTAATTTTAATAGATCAATCTTTGTTCCAACCATATCTTTAGCAGAAATTATTATCACCGGAATCTCTGAAAATTCGCGGATTTCTTTTAACACTTCATCTCCGCTTTTGTACGGAAGCATAATATCGAGCAGGATGACATCATACGAATTACATTTTATCATTTTTATTCCATCTATCCCATTATGGGCGGATTCTACTTGATATCCTGCATCAGTCAGAGTTTCTGCCAACATAAGATTTACATCTGTGTTATCTTCTACAATTAAAATACTACTCATTTTAGGTATCCTCCGTGCAGTACATTGTCATTGGAGGGTACCTTCCTATATAATACATTTACGTGGACACTCCTTTTTACATATACCACAATTTTTACATTTATCGAAATCAATACATGCAATATCATCTACTATATGTATTGCATCAAAGGGACATTTTTTCTCACATTTTTTGCATCCAATACATCCGATTTGACAGGCATTTATAACCGTCTTACCCTTATCTTTTGAATGACATGCTACTAATACTTTTTGTCCGTAAGGAATTAATTCTATCAGATTTATTGGACAGGCTTCTACACACATACCACAGGCTCTACAGCTCTTTTTATCGACAACTGCTATCCCGTTTATAATGTGTATCGCTTCAAATGGACATTTTTTTACACAGTTGCCAAATCCGAGACAGCCATAATTACAGCTTTTTGAGCCGCCGGCCGGCACGAATTGCTGCACCTTGCAATCTTCTACGCCGGTATATATGTAATTTTCTTTTGTCTTCTTACAGTCCCCGTGGCATTTTACAAATGCTGTCATAGGTGTTGTTTTTGTGACCTCTACACCCATAATAGTGGCTATTTCGTGGATGACAGATTCTCCGCCGACCGGACATGCATGAACAGGTGCTTCTCCTAAAGCAATTGCTTTCGCCAGTCCGTCACATCCGGGATAACCGCATCCTCCGCAGTTACTTCCCGGTAAAGCATCGCGTACTTTCATAACTTTTTCATCCTCTGCTACTTCAAATTTCTTACCGGAAAATCCTAGAAATGCACCGATAAAGAGACCGATTGCCCCTACCAGGACAGTCGCTGTCAATACACCTGCTATGCTCATATGTCTATCCTCCTATATTAATCCCGAAAAACCAAAGAATGCAATCGCCATCAATCCAGCTGTCAATAATACGACCGGAAATCCCTGAAATGCTTTTGGTATATCATTATATTCAATCTTTTCTCTTAATCCGGCCATTAGAGCGATTGCTATCGTAAATCCGACTGCAGTCGCAAATCCATTTATTGTTCCCTGCAGGATTGTGTAATCCTTTTGCACATTAATAATTGCAACACCCAATACTGCACAATTTGTTGTTATTAGCGGCAGATACACACCAAGAGCCTTGTACAAAGCAGGTATTGTTTTCTTTAAAAACATTTCGACAAACTGTACCAATGCTGCAATCAGTAGAATAAAGGCAATGGTCTGCAGATATTCCATATGTAAAGGTACTAAAATATAATAATTGGTCAATCCTGTAATAAAAGAGGATAATGTTAAAACAAAGATTACTGCTGCCCCCATACCTGTTGCCGTACCAATCTTCTTAGAAACGCCGAGAAAAGGGCACAACCCTAAGAATTGACTTAACACAACATTATTTACCATAGCTGATCCAATTGCTATTATTAACAATTCTTTCATAGAACCTCCTATTTATCCTCTTTTTCTGTTTTACCAATCTCAAATATTCTTCCTCTACAGGCATGATTTTCACAATTCTTGCATTTCTCTTGTCCCTTTATATCCGGTCTTTGGCTTCCAATCTTAAACTTATTCTGGATGGCAATTATAAATGCAAGGACAAAGAATGCTCCCGGTGCAAGAATAAAAATAGTGACCGGTTCATAGCTTTCCGGCATAATCTGTATTCCAAAAATCTGTCCGGCACCGATAATCTCCCGTACAATACCAATACAGGTCAGTGCTAAAGTAAATCCTAATCCCATCCCGATTCCATCGAAAATAGATAAAATAACGTTATTTTTTGAAGCATAAGATTCGGCACGGCCTAAAATAATACAGTTGACTACAATTAACGGAATATAGATACCCAATCCACTATATAAAGAAGGAATATAACCTTGTAATAAAAACTCCACAATCGTAACAAAAGAAGCCACTATCACAATATACGCCGGTACACGTACCCGGTTGGGTATTATATTTCTGAGTAACGATATTAACATATTTGACATTGTTAAGATAAAAGTTGTTGTAAGACCCATTCCCAATCCGTTCATTGCTGAGGTTGTAACTGCCAGTGTCGGACACAAGCCAAGCAATAATACTAAAGTGGGATTTTCCTTTATAATACCATTGTATATGCGTTCCTTTGGTGAGTCAGTCAATTTAACTCCCTCCTTTTATATATTGAACTGCAAGTAATCCCGCATTGACACCATCTGTGACAGCATTTGTTGTAATCGTTGCTCCACTTATGGCATCAATCTCATTATCCTGCGATACACCTGATTTAGTAACGACAAATTTTTCAACATTTTTATTTTCAAACTGTTTTTTAAATTCGGGAGTATTTGCTTTCATTCCAAGTCCTGCTGTTTCATTTATACTCAATATTGAAATTCCATTTATCATTCCATCTAAACTGACACCCATAGTAAATGTTATGTCCCCACCATATCCCTGAGTGGAAGTAATCAATAAAACATATCCCAGAGAAATGCCTGCCGAATCTTTTGCTATTACAATTTCATCAATAATCTGTGATCCAAAATCTGCCTCTAACAGATGCTGCTGCACTTTTTGAATCTCCACCGATGAGTCTGCAAAGGATTCTGCATCTTTAAAAACATGATAATAAGCTTCCTGCTTTTGCTTTTCCTGCTGCTGGCTAATCGGTTCCTTCGTAACTTCATAGACTATTCCTAAAAAGAATCCTGCGGCTATTGTAATAATTGTTAATATTAATGTATCTTTAATAATTGATTTCACTCTTGCCCTCCTAATCCAAATGCTGTCGGAAGGGTTACTTTTTCAATCAGAGGAACTAACATATTACAAAATAAAATTGCATAAGATACGCCCTCTGCCGATGACCCAAAGATTCGAAATATTCCTGTTAGAATTCCTAAACATATTCCATACACAAATTGCCCTTTTACTGTGACCGGTGATGTAACATAGTCGGTAGCCATAAACCATGCCCCCAGCATCAACCCGCCGCCGCATAGGTGTGCTGCTATGAATTGATAATCCAATCCATGTCCTCCGAAAATTATAATAAAAAAAGTGAAACTAATTAAGTAGGTGAGTGGGATTCTAATCTTGATTACCTTTATACCTACCAGAAAAAAAGCTCCAATCAGCAGGGCAATGACTGACGTTTCCCCTATTGTTCCTTTGGTATTCCCAATGAACATAGACATGATATCTACACTTTCATTTGCTTTAAGAGCTGCAAGGGGTGTTGCACCCGTTACTGCATCGGTGGCGGCTATTCCTCTTGGAACCACAAATTCGGTCATCCTGCCGGTAAATGAAATCAGCAGAAAACATCTGGCAGCTAAAGCAGGATTCATAAAGTTTTGTCCAAGCCCTCCAAAAAGCTGTTTCACGATTAATATTGCAAAGGCTCCGCCTATCACCGGCAGCCACCATGGTACATTAGACGGCAGATTGAGTGCCAACAGCAAACCTGTCACGAAAGCGCTGCCGTCATTGATTGTCACTTTTTTATGCATGAAAATTTCATATAAATATTCAGTTAATACACAAGCCGCAATGCTTATTACTATAATATTAAATGCATCTAGTCCAAAATTCCATACTCCAAAAATGCTTGCAGGCAATAGTGCCAAAATCACCATAAACATTATCTTTCCGGTTGTCAGTTTAGACCTTAAATGGGGCGGTGATGAGACATGTAACAATTCACTCATTTTAAACTCTTCTCCTTATTACCTGTTGTCGGTTAATATCATTCTTCTTAACGATTTTATAGATTGTGTTAACTGCCTTTTTGCGGGGCATATATAACTGCAGCAGCCACATTCGCAGCATTCCATACCACTATATTTGGAAAATCCTTTTGTATCATGCCTGTTCGCGTAATCCGCAAGCTTTAAAGGAAGTAATCTTGCCGGGCAGACTGCCGCACATTTACCGCAATTAATACAGTTTGATTCTTCACACTCCGAAACGTCATCATTTTTGAAACAAAGTAATGCTGACGAAGTCTTTATAACAGGTACCTTTAAGTCAAATAATGCTATCCCCATCATCGGACCGCCTGAAATAATTTTTTTTGCCGGTTGTTTCAAACCTCCCGCCTCACTTATCAGTTCTTCATAACTCGTTCCTATTTTCACCAGAAAATTACGCGGTTCTTTGATTGCATCTCCGGTTACTGTAACGATGCGGCTTATAACAGGCCGCCCTAAATAAATTGCATCATGAATACTAACTACCGTATCAATATTATGTACAATGCAGGCGCCGTCAGCCGGAAGCATTGACGAATTTATTTTTATGCCGGTCACTGCATTTATCAGGTAACGTTCTGCTCCCTGTGGATATTTTGACTTCAAAATTTTTACTTCAATCTGCTTTTCATCTTTCAGCAATTTATTAAATACCGCAATACAATCCGGTTTATTATTTTCTATTGCAATAATACCCTTGGCCTGTTCAAATAAATGCAAAATACATTTCAAACCCCCGATCACTTTTTCCGGTTGTTCCAGCATTCTACGATAATCCGAGGTCAGATATGGCTCACACTCCGCTCCATTTACTATAACATACTCTATCTTATCCGGTGCTTTCGGTGATAATTTAATATGCGCCGGGAATCCTGCGCCTCCCATTCCTACAATCCCGGCTTCACCAATTCGTTTTATAATATCCATTTTGGATAAGTCTGTCAGAGAATTAATTGGGGGAAGTTTTATTGTTTGGTATTGCGCGTCATTTTCTATCACAATCGCCTCACTCATTCCTCCTAAAGCCCCTAATCTTGGTTCAATCTTCTTCACTACACCAGAAACAGACGAATGTATATGTGCAGATATAAAGCCTTCTGCCGCAGCAATTTTCTGTCCGGCTAAAACCCTGTCACCTGTTTTAACAATAGGTTTTGCCGGTCGTCCGATATGCTGTGACATAAGGTGGACCAATTCTCCTTTTGGCATTATTTCTTTTATTGGTTTGTTTTTGGAAAGATCCTTCCCCTCCGTAGGATGGATACCGCCCTTAAATGTCAATAATCCCACTTAAAAACCTCCTTAAGATGTTTATCATCTTAGTGATCCGTTCATTCAAAATAATTCTATATCTATAAATATACTACAATTCAAAACATAAAACAATTTTTTATTGATAAATATTAATACATTTTCAATCAATCAATTAATGCAATTTATTAGTCCTATGCAGAAAGGTTGCTGGCTACCGCATCTTTTGGATTTCGATGAGACGTTTCGTGCATTGAAATTAAACAAAGTAATGTGCCGATTTTTGCTGCAATGAAGGCAGATATCTAATTTTAAGATATCTGCCTTTTTGGCATATGACTTCGTTTAATTTTCTATACACTCTCTACGTTACATTAAAATAAACTCTTCTATGCTGCAATTTAGATATGTATATTTACATGGTTTCATTGCGCAGCAGGAGATTAGTGCTGTTGCTGTTTATTTATCAACGTATTTTTCCATTATATCATCTGGAAGATAAATCACATACTTGCATAATAAATCCCCATCCAATACGGATTGTAGTACTTTACCATCCAAATCTCTGTCGAAAATTGTGTCCCACCTTACTTTGCAATGACCTAAACTGCAATTGCATATTGTTTTTGAAACAACGCCGTTATCACTTAAAATGGATTCTTTGGCAAAAGGGCAATGGCAGGCGTAATAACGTTTTTTTCGTTCGTCTGTTTCGTTCAAATATTTAACCATCTCGCTTGGGAAAGCGGTTATATGTAATTCATTATCTTTTCGTATGGTTGCCAGCATTCCCGGTTGATTGATTACGAAATCCAAAACATCTTTTGTAATAGGTTGTCCGTAAAAATCTTCTTTATTTTCACATAACTTCTCAAATCGCTTAACTTCGTTTTCATAATCTGCCTTAATAAATTTGTCAATATTGTTATATTGCTTAAACCTTTCTCTCTCAGAGATAAATTGCGACCTCTTTAATCCATGTCTTACATTCGTTAAAATACTTTTCCCTGTTTCTTCATCTATTAATTCGTCAAATCGGTTCATTAATTCAAACATATTAGAGCAACCGTATTTACACTCGTTATTTTCATCAGGGATATTGATGCCGTTAATCAGAGTTTCCCAAATTCGAGCTCCCGCTTTTCGGATAACCTCTTGTTTCAAGGTTTCAATTATAATATTGTCGTTATAATCAATTATATCAGCCATTTTCTCCTCCTTCTGTTATACATTTTATATATTCACTATCGTTCATAAAAAACCCCTGCATTTATGCTAAAATAATACTAACATATTTTTAATGCAAATAATGAACTTTTTATAACATTTTTCGATCTTTTTTCAAAAACAGGCGTAAACCATTCCATCATGCAATACGTTCCATCATAAGCAGTGGTATCTATTCTTTCAAAATATAATCTGTCATGATATGAGCCGTATTTAGCGTTTTTATCATGCGCGAACGAAACGAATACGAAAAATCGATATTTTCACTTATCCTTGTCGACCCGTAATAAACATCAGGATTTCCTTTATACGCTCAATTACCGACACATAGGGAAAACAGCCGGATAGATACTGGCAAAAGAAAGCGGAGGTTAATCAGAATTTAACCGGACTTATAATATTATCACACCATCTATCCAATGATTTAGTATTAGCGGCGTCTTTACCCCATCTATTATGATGATACGCAATAAAGATAATGATAGAAAATGCGCGATATACATCAATATAGAATTCATTTATATGATATTTGCAGACGGACTGATATCCATTTAACATAAAAGAAGTCAGATTTTTGTCATTAAGGTTAACACTCATATCCGCTAAATCCATTTCCGGAAGAGTGTATCCTGACAATGAAAAATCAATTGGAGTAATATGATCATTTCTATATATAAGATTTGATTTGCTTAAATCAGCATGTATCAGAATGAATTTTTTCTTCTCATTTATTAGTAATTTTTTCATTTCATTCAAATGACTTATAATACAGTTATAATGTCGTTTTTCAATATGCCTTAATTCATATGCAATATTAATCTCGTTCATAATCCTATCTGACATGATTTCATCATAATGAAACCTGTTGAAATAAGGTAATTTTGATGTTTGGTTATGCAATCTACCTATCATCTTGCCAATTTGATATGCAATATCTTCTGTAATAATTGTGTTTGATAAGTCTTCTCCATCCAACCATGATAATACCGTTACATATTCTCCACACGTTAAACGCGTAACTAATTCACCATCTTTATTTTTAACTGGAGACTGAACTTTCATATTCTCTTTATAATATAATCTTTCTAACAATCTTATTTCGCTTTCTATAAACATAAGCCGTGGTGTATTTCCACATTGGAAGGAGAAATTTAATCCTTCTGCTGCTTTATGTATTCTCATAAGATATTTATTACTTCCATCTGTAACAGCATATGTCATATTCTCATTATGTCGAATAAAAACAGTTTTAGGATTTTTAAAATTATATTTACTTAATGCTTCTTCTATCATCTTTTAATCCCTTTCTCCTCCATAGAGGTACACAATGTTTTATCAGCAATTTCATTGTATCAGAAAAGCAAAAAAAGTATAGACTTTTTATATAGTTTATGATATTGTATATAGTAACTATGTGAAAACGGATACCCATAACAGGTATCCGTTTTTCGTATTATTTTTGTTTTAACTTACCACCTTCTATTACTATTTATAGCATTTAGGTTTCTTCCAATATTTATAAAATAAAGATTACTACGTTGCTTCAAATATCTTTTATCGCTGTAGCTAACGATTGTCAAGTCATTTCCGTCGATAATTATATTTTCGAAATACAAGCATTTTAGCCTTGAATGGCGTAATGCTTATATTTTGTATCATTCCGATAAACTGGAATTTGCCGACTATTCGTTGATTGCTTCGATGCCGAGCCGTTTGCACTCGTCAAGATAATTCAACATGTTCTGGAGTACATCTGGGGAGTGTCCCTCCCAGTCTAAGACCTCGCCCACTACTCGAATTGGCTGTCGAGTGCGATAGGACCTTGTCGGGTTCCCCGGAAACTTCTTGTCCGTCAGGTTGGGGTCATCATCAATGGGACCGGTGGGTTCTACGATGTAGATTCTACCTTTTCCTTCGCCAATCGCCAATTCTGCTCCCCAGATTGCAGCATCCATAGTTGCAGTAAGATACACATAATTTGCTTTCTTTCGTTCGCCAAAATTTGACTCATGCCTTGCTTCAAGTAAATCACCGATTTTCAGATTCGCCTTAGTACCATGATAAAGTTGCCCTGCTTCTTTTACATCTACTTTTATTCCAACGGGAGTAAATTCCTTTTGATGCTTTTCTAAATTCATTTTTCCTCCTTGATAATACAAAATTGTTAAGATATTATAATATTAAAATCACCGTAATTAATGGATTTTAAGCAATTCATCACTGTAGAAAGTCTCGCTAATCAAGAAACTAAACGATTTAAGATAATAACGCCTTAATGCTTATTTCGAATGCTTCTTTTGTATGTACTTATCCAGTCTTACTTTATTATCATAAGCTAGTAAGTATTCATTGTATTCATCAATATTGAATTCTTCACCTTGCTGACACTCTGCTTCTTCAGCACATAATCCTTTACGCTGGTCAAAAATATTGCAAGGATAATCGTTACAATCGCCACAATGATTAAGTCTTTTTTCAAGTACACACTTTCTAACGGGACAGCCTATGTCAATTCGTTTTGCATCCGCTTTTTCGCATCTGCAACCATCACAATAAGTATCTTCTGCTTTGAAATCAAGATTATAATATTTTTTCCAAGCGGAAGCTAAACCTTCACGTTTATCGTTTGTTTTGATATTTTGTGCAAACGCTTTGCACAAATCACAACAGTAACCACACATTGTCATATTGGACATGATTTATCACACTCCTCAATATACTTTCTCATTCGGCGAATGTCGTCTGAAATCATATGGCATTTTGATTTTTCAATAAGTATATTTCCTCCTGTCATAATGTATGACGGAAAAATACGGATGTTTTGGTAGAAAATTTCATTGTCACGAATTCTATACGTTGAGCCGGATGGAATAGCATTCTTCTTTGTATTTTTCTTTGCAATCATATTAAATGCTTTTTTTGCCACATCACCCATCAGCATAATCACTTTAAGACCAGGAAACAACGATATCTCATGTTCAAGAATTGGTAAATGTTCAACTATCTTCGCTGTATCAACAGTATATTGTGATTTTGGCGTTTTAACAGCCGTAGTGATATAGATGCCTAAATCAAGAATATCCTCAATACTATTGACATCTACAGCAGCATTCTGAAAAAGCGACAGCGTAGTTTTCATATAATCAGGAATATCGGTTTTACTGTAAAAATAATCATCAGGATTTTCCGGCGGCACTTCATTAATCATGATGACTTTGATTTTTTCTGTAGCTAATGATATGCATGGTAGTTGAACCTTCTCATTTGAAATATTATGTTCTTTCATAAAAGCGAGCAAATCGTTATTTATGTTTGTTTGCATAAGTATTCACCTCCTAATTCCGATGTTTTCCACAAGCAACGTATGTTTCATGTTTCAATCTCGCCTCTGCGTTTTTTTTCTAAATATCAGGTATTTCGGTTTGTGTACCGTATTTGACAGCGGGGGTTTCGTCATCCAGCAACTATTTTATAACATTGCCGTTCATCAATTTATCCTCCATTTTGCTTTAATGATACCATACTTAACCTGACAACTGTGTACAATGTACAACTACAAAAAATCAATTTGCTTACCAGTCTTTAATATTCAACTGTCCAATGCTTTCACCTAACGTATAATACTTAAATGCATATAGCAACGGATTCAAATTTTTTGCGTCCTGGCTCTCGTACCAAGTATACAAATTGTCCGATTCTGGACATGGATGCACATATCTGCTATCCGCGTGAATACAGGCAGTTTCAGAAATAAAGATTATCGTGTTTCCGACTTCAAACGATTTTGTAACCTTACATTCCAAAACATGCGGACTCGCATCCAATATCGGAACGTTGAGTTTAAGCTCCTCTGTAATATCCAACCGCTTCTTCTCCGCTAATTTGAGGCGCATAACCTCTCCATGCGAGTTTGATGCTTATTATGAAATATGGTGAACGTCATAAATTAGACTGCCTTTAGCTACTTTCTTCAACATTTCCAAATCAGTAGTCATATGGTAATGGCATAACTCCCACGTAAAGGGATTATATGCGGTGATATATACGGTTGTCGCAGTGTCAGCAATCCAATTTGTAAAATTTTCTTTCTCATTATCACACATAGCAGTAAAATCAGAAAAAGTAGGGATAGGGATAGTTTGTATTGATACATATTGTGGTTCTATCGATTTTACGACTTGCTCATGCAAGACAATCCAGTTATGAACTTGTGTCCACCCAAATGAATTGAGTATATTGTTAAAATAACCGCCCAGCAGAAATTTGTTCATTCCGTCCTCTTTTTCCCATAGATAAAAGGGGGCGTACTGATTTTCGTAATTGTTGTACTTACCCCTTTCAGCAATCAAATACGCTTTCATTTTGAGGTCAAGAAACCCGTCTGTTTTATTCCCATTATCTCGTGTGCGTTTTTTAATAATTTCCATGTCATAGTCACTTGGAAACACGATATTATATTGCATTGCTATCACTGTAATTTCTCCTTTAGGTTCAAAATATAAATAATCTGATATTACAATTCATTATAACCTGTTTTAATGAATTTTTCTAGTACACACAAAAGAATTACTTACGTCATGTTCTTTAATTATCTACAACTTCTGCAAACGAGCTACAGGTTTTTATCACACCGACCACAAAAACAATAGGAGCAGGGCAAGCTCTACCGCCTGTACCGCACCATGAATATCCAAGATGGCTTTCCAGGTAGTACCACTCTTAAACTGCTCTGGAGATTGAGTGACAAGCTGCCAAATCTCTACCAATTTTTCATTCCATATTCTAATGGCATTTTCCATATTCTGGACTATACGGTTATCTGACACATATAACACCTCCAATTTTTAATATTTGTGTATATATAAAGCACCAAGCAGTGTCGACTTGCCGCTTGATGCTATGTACCTGATGAAAAGAAAAAGGACTGCCGTAGCAACCCTTAATCAGCACTATTCAAAGTGGTTTATTAGATTTTAACAAATTCTGTAATCCTATTATTAAAAAACACGCAAACTTTGCACTTGTACTTTCGTCAATTTTTTTGATGAAACTGCTGACGATAATTTGACGAAAATCTCTACGATAATTTATGATAATCTACGATAATTTACGGTAGGTTCTCAAACCATGTTAAGCATTGAATTTACTGGATATATAAGCATTTTCAACACTCTATTGAAAATCAGCCTAGTTTCCCATCTGTTTTGCAACCTCTTCTGCAAAATTCTCTTCTTTTTTCTCTAAACCTTCACCTGTTTCAAAACGAACAAATTTAACAACCTTAATTGTTCCGCCTACTTCTTTAGATACTTGATCTAAATATTTTGATACGGTTAAATCGCCATCTTTCACATAAGACTGATCTAATAGACATACTTCTTTTAACTCTTTATTCAAACGTCCAATAATCATCTTTTCGATAATATTGTCTGGTTTATTTGGATTTTCATTCTTAGCCTGTGCTTTTAAGATTTCTGTTTCATGTGCAATATAGTCCTCAGAAATTTCGTCTCTTGACACATATTTTGGATATAATGCCGCGATCTGCATTGCTACATTTTTAAGAGCCTCTTTCACTTCAGCATTGACAACATCTGTTTCAGCCTGAACTAAAACGCCAATTCTACCACCGCCATGAATATAAGGAACAATGATTCCATTATCTGTAGATATTTTTTCAAATCTTCTGATTGTCATATTTTCACCGATTACTGAAATCTGACTTACCAATTCTTCTTTCACTGTCTTTGATGTATCATTAATCCAAGGCTTGGAAGCCAGCTCTTCTACATCTTTTACATCTGCCGAAATAATTGTTTCCGCAACTCCACTTACAAAGCTTTGGAATTTATCATTCTTGGCAACAAAGTCAGTTTCACTGTTTACTTCTACAATAACAGCAAGTGTTTCACCTTTTACTACTGCTGAAACAATACCTTCTGCTGCTATTCTGTCTGACTTTTTCTCTGCCGTTGCAAGTCCTTTTTCTCTTAAGAACTCTATTGCTTTATCCATATCGCCGTCTGTCTCTGTAAGCGCTTTCTTACAGTCCATAACGCCTACGCCTGTTTTATTTCTCAATTCTTTTACCATTGCTGCTGTTATTACCATAATATATTTCCTCCTAAGCTAAATAGTATTGATTCAATCGACTATAAACAAATCTGTTCTCTGAATTATTCAGCAACTGCTTCTGCCTCTGGTGCGGTTTCTGTTTCGGCTTCCATTACTTCAACTTCTTCTGTTCCCTGATTCGCTTCAATTACAGCATCTGCCATCTTAGCTACAATTAATTTAACAGCTCTGATTGCATCATCATTACCAGGAATCACAAAATCTAATTCTTCCGGATCACAGTTTGTATCAGCAATCCCAATTAATGGAATTCCTAATGTCTTAGCTTCTTGTATACAAATTCTTTCTTTTTTAGGATCAACAACAAAAATGGCATCAGGTATTCTTGTCATTCCTTTTATTCCACCAAGATTCCTCTCAAGCTTCGCCCATTCTTTTTTAATTTCAATTACTTCTTTTTTAGGAAGAACATCAAATGTTCCATCTTCAGCCATTGCTTCTATTTGTTTCAATCTGGCAATTCTGCTTCTGATTGTCTTAAAGTTAGTTAACATTCCGCCTAACCATCTCTCATTTACGTAGTACATTCCGCAACGTTCTGCTTCAGTCTTAATTGCATCCTGCGCTTGCTTTTTTGTTCCTACAAATAAAATACTTCCGCCATCTGCTGCAATATCTGATATTGCATTATAAGCCTCATCTACTTTACCTACTGATTTCTGTAAATCAATAATGTAAATTCCATTTCTCTCTGTGTAGATATACGGAGCCATCTTAGGATTCCATCTTCTCGTTTGATGTCCGAAATGTACACCGGCTTCTAGTAATTGTTTCATTGAAATAACGCTCATTTTTATTCCTCCATTTGGTTGATATTCTTCTGTATGCTTCATTTTCCCAAGAAACTCTTTAAAGCACCATCTTGGAAATCTACATACATGTTTACTCTAACTTTACTAGTATAGCATGACTTTTTGACTAATTCAAGCATTTTTTCCATTTTTACACTCATGCTTTTACACCCATGCCTATCGTAAGCTGGTTTGCGATATTACTTTAATATAATCCTATAGAATATTTTCTTTCAATCTTTTAAACTCTGAATACAATCTATTATTTGTGATTTTATATAGGTCTCTTTCATATCGTTGGATTTAGCTTCGATCACTCCTGCACTCTCTAACTTCTTTATAGCATTTACAATAACGGATCTGGTAATACTTTCACTCTCCTGCAGGTTCAACATAGCCACATTTATCATCTGCACACACAATCTTATTCCCTTTTTGCAGCATATATCCATTGCACTTTGGACACTTTTGATTAGTAGGCTTTTGCCATGACATAAATTCACACTCCGGATTATCTTCACAGCCATAATATTTCCTGCCTTTTTTAGTTTTTCTAATAACAACTTCTTTTCCACATAGCGGACAGGTTACTCCGATTTTTTCAAGATACGTCTTTGTATTTCTACATTCGGGAAAACCGGGACAAGCTAAAAATTTACCGTGAGGTCCATATTTGATAACCATATTGCGCCCGCATTCTTCACATACCACATCTGTTTCTTCATCTGCAATTTCAATTTTTTCCAATTGCTTCTCAGCATTTTTGACCGCTTCATCCAAATCAGGATAAAAATTTCTAACTACAGTTTTCCATGCAACTTCACCTTCTTCAACCTTATCTAAAAGCAACTCCAGATTAGCGGTAAAACTGGAATCTACAATAGCTGCGAAAGCAGTCTTCATAATTTTATTTACAGCTTCTCCCAGCTCTGTTACATACAGGCTTTTAGTTTCTTTTATTATATATCTCCGACTTAATAATGTCGTGATTGTCGGTGCATACGTACTTGGTCTTCCTATTCCCTGCTCTTCTAAAGCTTTTACTAATGCAGCTTCTGTAAAGTGAGCCGGAGGCTGTGTGAAATGCTGTTTGCTGTCTAATTCTTTTAGATGTAATTTACTATCTTTTGTAATGCTGTTAAGTAATGTGTTACTCTTGATCTTTTCTTCATCACTATCTGTATAGACAGACATAAATCCATCAAATAATACTTTAGAGGCGGCTACCGTAAAAACATAATCGCCTACTGTTAATTTTACAGAAGTTGTTTCATATTTAGCAGGATTCATTCTGCTGGCGACAAATCTTCGCCAAATTAACCGATACAATCTATATTGATCTTTCGTTAAATCATCTTTAATACTCTCCGGCGTCAAAGTCACATCAGTTGGACGAATTGCCTCATGGGCATCTTGAATTTTTTTAGTTTGTTTATTGGTTTTTTCATCGATTGCAACATATTCATCTCCGTATTGTGATGAAATATATTCTCTGACCATGGCTTGTGCATCATCTGCAATTCTGGTAGAATCCGTACGCAGATAAGTAATCAAACCTATCGTCCCTTTTCCTTTGATGTCCACACCTTCATATAAGGACTGCGCCTGTCGCATTGTCTTTTGTGTTGAATAATTAAGTGCTTTTGAGGCTTCCTGCTGTAAAGTACTTGTAATAAAGGGTAGCGGTGATTTTTTAATTCTTTCGCTCTTCTTCACTTCTTTAACAGCAAATTTTTTTCTCTTTATATTACTTAAAACAGTATCTAGCTCTTCTTTATTATTGATTGTTATTTTACCATTCTTATCACCATAAAATTTAGCAACCAATGGCTTTTTCTCACCATCGACCTCTAATTCCACTTCTATTGTCCAATATTCTTCCGCAATAAACGAATCAATTTCTTCTTCTCTATCGCATACCATTCTAAGCGCAACCGACTGCACTCTGCCCGCACTCAAACCTCTTTTTATTTTGTCCCATAAAAGTGGGCTTATGGTGTATCCAACCATTCTATCTAATATTCTTCTGGCCTGTTGTGCATCCACTAAATCTATATCAATACCTCTAGGCTCCTTTAAAGAAGATTTCACCGCATTTTTAGTAATTTCATTAAATGTGATCCTTTTCATTTTCTTTTCATCTAGCTTCAACGCTTGTGATAAGTGCCAAGATATTGCTTCTCCTTCACGGTCAGGGTCAGTCGCTAGATAGACTTTATCTGCTTTTTTAACTTCTTTTCTAAGCTCTGCTAACTTATCACCTTTACCCCGTATCGTAATATATTTAGGTTCATAGTCGTTTTCAATATCAATTCCTAACTGACTCTTAGGCAAATCTCTAACATGTCCATTAGATGCAACTACTTCATAGTTTGATCCCAAGAACTTTTTAATTGTTTTTACTTTGGTTGGTGATTCCACTATCACTAAATATTTTGCCATTATTATACCCATGCATATTGTAAGCTGTCTTGAGACATCTTCACATGCTATAAAACATTGCATATGATAGTCGAGAGATTCAATACACTGCATGGCTCCTTTTCTAAATTTTCTATCCTTCTTTATATCTATATACTATTGCATTTTCTTTATATAATGACTCTTGATGGGTTCGTCAATCAGCCCCATAAGTTGTAATCTTACCAAAATTCCAAATAAATCACTGGATTTCATTTCTGTTTCTTCTATTATAGTGTGAAAATTTTTAGGTAATAAACTTAAACAACTATACACCACTTCCAATTCTTTTTCAAGCATATAATTATTATTTACAGTTTGTTCACATTTATTATTTATATCAATACCCAACTCTTCGAGAATGTCTAATGGCTTTGTTAATATCACTGCTCCGCTTTTAATCAGCCTATTGCAGCCACTGCTTAGGGGATCATTGATTCGTCCCGGAACAGCAAAAATTTCTTTTCCTTGTTCTAATGCAAAATTAATTGTTATCAAAGAACCACTTCTCTCTTTTGCCTCTACGATTACTATTCCGTCCGACAATCCGCTGATTAGTCTGTTGCGATGTGGAAATCTCCATGGTATTGGTCTTGAACCTAACGGATATTCTGAAATCACCCCACCATTATGTATAATCTGGTCATACAGTTCGATATTCTCCCTCGGATAACAGATATCAATACCACACCCTAATACAGCATAAGTATTTCCTCCGCTTTCTAATGTTCCTTTATGACTAAAGCTGTCAATCCCTCTTGCCATACCGCTGATGGTACCAATTCCGTAATCTGTCAATACTTTTCCAATTTGTCTGGCAGTTTCTTTTCCATTACCAGTACAGGCTCTGGCTCCTACAACCGCTATATTGTATTTATCTTCCGGTGGCAGATTCCCTTTTACATATAAGCTGTATGGTTTATCAGTCAGAGTCTCTAACCGTTTCGGATATTCTTTGTGTCCCAAATGGATGAATTTAATATTCTTTTTCTCTAAATAATCTAGTCCCAATTTAGAACTGATATATTCCCTTGAATTTACTATTCTTTCAATATCTTTACAATTAATACCTGGTATCCCTTCAAATTGCTCTGCCTTTGCATAGTATACTTTTTCGGGGGTCTCAAATCTTTCTATTATATTTTTAATTTTTCCCTGCCACATTTCATCAATATTACATAACCAATACCAATATTCCTCTTCAATCATTTTATACCTCTGCATATCGCAAGCTGGCTTGTGATATCTGCGCATGCAACAAAAAACATTGCACTGACAGTTGAAAGAATTTTCGCGCATTGCATTTATCCTTTCTCTTTATTAATTCTTTCAACCTAGTGAGATAGTCTTTTACCTCACTTATCTCTCATTCATATAAAATTCTTTATTATGAGACCAAGTTTTTAATATCTCCCACTCTGTAGCTAATTGCTTCTGCCGCATGTTCAAGACCAATCGTTTCGCATTGGGATAAATCAGCTATTGTTCTGGCAACTTTAATTATTTTATGATATCCCCTAACACTTAGTTCCATTTTAATATAAGCCTCCTCCAGTATCTTTTTAGCTTCTTTTTCTAATATGCAATATTTGCTTAACATATCTGCACTGAGTCTGGAATTAAACCTAATCCCTGTATTACGGTAACGTTTTTGCTGAATCTCTCTGGCTGTTTCGATCTGCTCTCTAATGACGGCTGAATTCTCTTCTGTATTTTCATTCTCTAATTGGTTTATTTGAACCTTGTGTGCATACAGACCGATGTCAATTCGGTCAATCAATGGACCGCTTAGTTTTCTTAAATATTTGTCAATATCATAATCGGTGCAACTGCATCTGTTTCGATCCGGGTAGTATCCACATTTACAAGGATTCATTGCTGCAACCATCATGAAATCAGCCGGAAAAATATAATTGGAGTTTACCCTTGAAATCACTATTTTTTTATCCTCTAAAGGCTGCCGCAATACTTCCAACACTCTTTGATTAAATTCTGGATACTCATCTAAAAAAAGTACACCTTTATGTGCCAACGTGATTTCTCCGGGTTTAGGATGGTTTCCGCCCCCTGCCAACGCCTGTACAGTTATAGTGTGATGCACCTCTCTAAACGGTCTCTGTAAAACAAAAGGCTGATTTTCTAATAATCCGGCAATACTATGTATCTTAGAAATTTCTAAGCACTCATCAACTGTTAGTCTGGGCAATATAGTCGGAATACATTTTGCAGTCATCGTTTTCCCGGAACCCGGGGGACCAATCATCATCATATTATGCATGCCGGCTACCGCTACTTTTGTTCCCCGCTTAATAGTCTCCTGCCCTCTGATATTGCCAAAGTCCAACTCCGGTATTTCATAACTTTGTTCCAATATCTTTTCAAGATTGATATATTCCGGCTTTGCCTCTGTATGTCCGTTTAAAAAATCTACTACTTGAGCCAGATTAACTACTCCTATCACATCAATGCCTTGGAATGCTCCTCCTTCAAATCTGTTTTCTGCTGGTATAAAACAATATCTAATTTCACTATTTTTTACTTCGGTTAAAATGGAAATAATTCCATTTACCTTACTTACCCTGCCATCTAAATTAAGTTCACCAACAAATAGACAATCTCTTAATGCAGATTCACTTACATATCCCAGTCCGCACAGAATGGTCATTGCTATCGGCAAATCAAAATAGGAACCTGCTTTACGTAAATCTGCCGGCGATAGATTTATCGTAATACGTTTTGAAGGAATTGCAAAACGAGAATTCTTAATAGCTGTTCGCACTCTCTCTTTTGCTTCTTTAACTTCTGATGATAGCAAACCAACCATATCAAACATCGGTAATCCATCTCCAATGTCTGCCTCTACTAATACTAACTTTGCTTTCACCCCTAAAATTGTTGCACTATGTGTCCTACAATACATTTATTTTCCACCTTTTTATTTATAATATACCAACATAACTCTCTATTGTCAATATGTTGCATGCATATTTATATATGTTAATAATAAGTGGTGTTGTATAGAACGAAATGTAGTACTTTCCTATAAGATAAAAAATAAGAACATATCAATAGGGCAGCACATTGCGTGCCCTACTATACATTCTTCTTAGATTTGTCTTCACTACACAGAAATTCTTATTTATGCAATTTTTTATACGCACTTCTTAATTTTTGCAGTGCTTTCTTTTCTATTCTAGACACATAACTTCTACTGATACCTAATTTACCCGCCATTTCTCTTTGGGTAATTTCATTATTTCCACCGAGACCATATCGCATTATAATAATCTCACGTTCTCGTTTCGTCAGTACATCACCCAGAGATTGATACAGCCATTCTGTTTTTAGGTTCATATCATATTTCTCTACAACATCAATATCTTCACATTCTATCACATCCACCAAGCTAATGACATTGCCTTCTCGGTCGGTTCCTATTGATTCATATAACGATACTTCCTTGGATTTTTTTTTATCATTTCTAAGCATCATTAACAATTCATTTTCAATGCATCTGGCAGCATAAGTTCCTAACTTATTAGACTTTTCAGGGTTAAATGTATTTATTGCTTTGATTAACCCAATGGTACCTATTGATATCAAGTCATCCATATCTTTATCTGTAAATGAATACTTCTTGATAATGTGCGTTACAAGTCTTAGATTATGTTCTACCAGTATATTCCTTGCTTTCATATCGCCTTCTCTAAATTTTTCAATATACATTTTTTCTTCTACAGCAGATAAAGGTTTCGAAAATGTTCTCAAACAAGCCCCCGGGTCACCTATCTAATATATTTATTATATTTTATGCCTATGGGACTATTTAAGTGCTTTTCTATATTTTATAATTTAACCTTTTCGTCTTAAAACGTCATATTTATCTACTTTTATACCTAAGTCAATATATATCATCTGCTTAGGATGGGGAACACTTTCCATATGATTTCCTTCTTCATCCTGTATTTCACGAACTCTTACTAATATATTCGTACCCTCCGGTTTCATCACTTCTATTTCATCGTTCACACAAAATTTATTTTTCTGCTCAATTTGATACATACCATTATGATTCATTTCGCCAATAATACCTAAATAAGTATATTCTTTAATATAAGTATTGCTGTCATAAATCTGTGTCTCTTCATTTGGTTTTCCAAAGAAAAATCCTGTAGTATATTGCCGGTATGTGCATTTCGCAATCTCTTCTCTGTAATAGGGAAGTCTTTCTTTATAATATTCGGGATCATTCTTATAATCATCGATAGCCAATCTGTAGGTTCTTGTAACTGCCGCCACATATAATGCGGTCTTCATCCGGCCTTCCACCTTAAAACTGTCTATCCCCGCATCAATCAATTCAGGGATATGTTCCACCATACACAAGTCTTTAGAATTAAAGATATACGTTCCTCTTTCATTCTCATAGATTGGCATATATTCACCCGGTCTGGATTCTTCTACCACATGATACTTCCAGCGGCATGGATGTGTACAGGCACCTTGGTTTGCATCGCGTCCGGCCATGAAGCTGCTTAATAGACATCTGCCTGAATACGAAATACACATAGCTCCATGGATAAAGGTTTCTATCTCCATATCCGCCGGAATATTTTTTCTTATCTCTTTGATCTCTACCAAAGACAATTCTCTGGCCGAGACTACTCTTTTGGCACCTAGCTCATACCAGAAATTATAAGTTCCATAATTTGTGTTATTTGCTTGTGTACTAATATGTAATTCCATGTCCGGTAGTTCCTCTTTGGCAATAGTGAAGATAGCAGGGTCGGATATAATAAGTGCATCCGGTTTCATATCTTTTAATTCTCTGAAATACTCTCTGACACCTGCTAAATCTCTGTTATGGGCCAATATATTTGCAGTGACATATACTTTCACATGACGGTCATGAGCAAACTTAATCCCTTCTTTCATATCCTCCAATGAGAAATTTTTAGATTTGGCTCTGAGGCCAAATACTTCTCCGCCAATATAGACAGCATCCGCACCAAAAATAACTGCTGTTTTAAGCACTTCTAAGCTGCTTGCCGGAATTAATAATTCTGGGTATCTCATTTATTGTCTTCCTTTCTAATGCTCATAGTGATACCATCACCGATAGGAATAATTGTAGTTTCTAATAATGCATGATTCTTAAGTTCGTACAAATATTTTCTCATTCTGCCATGTATCGTTCTGTTTCTTCGTACTATGCCGTATCTGGATTCAATTAGATCACCGTCCTGTAATACATTATCAGAAATCAGTATACCCTCCTTATCCAGTAAGCGCAGGATTTGGGGAAGAAAGTTAATATATTGCCCCTTCGCTGCATCCATAAATATAAAATCATATTTATCATTCAAGGTTGGCATAATTACTGTTGCATCTCCTTCAATCAGATGAATTCTATCTTCTTTTCCGGCCTTTCTAAAGTTTTCCCTTGCAATCGGAATACGTTTATTGTAATTTTCAATTGTTGTAATAATACAGTCTTGGGGCATATATTCACTCATTAAAAGCGCTGAATAACCTACTGCTGTTCCAACTTCCAGAATTCTTTTGGGTCGTTTCATCATAACCATGACTTTTAAAAAACTTTCCATTTCTTTTCTGATAATAGGTACATAGGTATCCAACGCATATTTTTCGATTTCTTCCAATATAGGACTATTTGATTTTTCCAATGAATGAATGTATGTTACGATTCTTTCATTAACAATCACTTCTATTCACCTGTCTCGCCTTCTTCAGTTTCCTCTTCCGGCCCATTTCTGAGCATTTCCAGCAATTCTTCTCCATTATATGAAGTATTAAACCTATAATCACCTGCTACTACAGCTTTTGTTTCATATATAAGCGACTGTAACCTGAAAATAAACGCACTATCAATCACTCCATAACTTTCAAGAAGCTTAGCAGCATCACCGACTGAACTGTCCGGAGGAATAGAAACATAAATATCTGTTCCCGGCGGATCATCAACACCAGAATCAACGAATACTTTCTGCCCATATTTGTAAGCAGTCAATCCAACAAAGTATAAAACAATTACAATAATAACATAAATTACAATCTTCACTATTGTCTTTGTAAAGTCTTTTGATACTTTATTTATATTCACCGGTTTATTTCCTCCTTTCAATCATATTTTTACACTTCCATAATAATCGGTAAAATCATTGGGCTTCGTTTCATTTTTTTCCAAAGAAACTCGCTTAAACTATCTTTTATAACCATTTTAATCTTACCCCAATCAGATACATTTTTACTCAAACATGCAATTAATGCATCATTTACTACATGTCTTGCATCTTCCATCAGATTCTCAGACTCTCTTACATATACAAATCCTCTAGATACAATATCCGGCCCTGCCAATAATTGACTGCTGTATTTTTCTAAAGTTACTACTACTATTATAATACCATTCTCTGCTAGATTTTGTCTATCTCTTAAAACAATATTTCCAACATCACCGACACCAAGACCATCAACTAACAGTCCTCCGGCTGTAACCTTTCCGGTAACACCTGCACCTGTTTCACCAATGCTTAAAACATCACCTGATGAGATTAGGTAAATGTTTTCTTTAGGGATTCCCATTGACGCAGCCAATCCGGCATGTGCTTTTAAATGCCTGTATTCACCATGTACCGGAATCGCATATCGAGGCTTTACTAAAGAATAAATTAGCTTAATTTCTTCCTGACAGGCATGGCCTGAAACATGTGTATCTTGAAATATGACATCGGCACCCTTCATAGATAATTCATTGATTACTCTTGATACTGCTTTTTCATTACCGGGAATTGGGGATGAACTAAATACTACGGTATCTCCAGGCTTAATCGTGACTTTCTTATGAATTGAAGCAGCCATTCTTGATAATGCTGCCATTGACTCACCTTGACTTCCGGTCGTAATCAATACTAATTGATCATCTGTGTAGTTTTTCATGAACTCTATATCGATAATCGTATTCTCCGGAACTTTTAAATATCCAAGCTCTCCGGCAACAGTGATAATATTTACCATACTGCGGCCTTCGATAATAACCTTTCTGCCATATTTATATGCAGAGTTGATAATTTGCTGTACTCTGTCTACATTAGATGCAAATGTCGCGACTAGAATTCTGCTTTTCGTATTTTCTGAGAAAATATGATCAAATGTTTTCCCGACAGTTCTTTCTGACATAGTAAAGCCTGGTCGTTCTGCATTTGTACTGTCACACATTAACGCAAGTACCCCTTTTTTACCAAGTTCACCAAATCTGGCTAAATCAATTGCATCTCCAAATACTGGTGTATAGTCAATCTTAAAATCACCCGTATGCACAATGATTCCCGCAGGTGTGTAAATTGCTAATGCCGCTGCATCTGCTATACTATGATTTGTTCTGATAAATTCAATTCTAAAACATCCCAAATTAATAGACTGGCTGTACTTTACAACTTTCCTTCTCACTGTACTGAGTAAGTTTTTTTCTTTTAATTTACCTTCAATCAATCCCATCGTCAGCTTCGTTGCATAGATAGGCGCATTGATCTCTTTTAATACATAGGGGATAGAGCCAATATGATCTTCATGTCCATGGGTAATTACAAACCCTTTTACCTTATCTATATTTTCTTTTAGATATGTTACATCAGGCACTACCAAATCAATACCTAACATATCATCATCGGGAAACGATAATCCGCAATCAACAACAATGATACTGTCTTCATATTCAAAGGCAGTCATATTCATTCCTATCTGTTCTAATCCACCTAAAGGAATGATTTTCACTTTTAAATTATTCAATTCTTTCAAAATTACACCTCCATATTTTTATTTCCACGTTTAAATCCAATTCTTCTGAAGACAAACCTTGCAGAGCCCATATAGTTTCACTTCATGATTTAATATTTTAAATCCAAAAGCTTTTTCTACATGTGCTTCAAAGTCTTCCAACAAGTCTTCTTCAAACGAATATACTTTACCACATTCAACACATATAAAATGATGATGGTGATGTTTCAAATTATTATTATCTACAATCTCATAACGAACAAATCCATCATCTAAATTTATTTTATCTATTAAATTCAACTCTAAAAAAAGTTGTATGGTTCGATACACTGTAGCCAATCCAATTTCAGGATAATCTACTTTTATTACATCATATAATTCTTCAGCTGTAAAATGCTTCCCGGGACATGATTCCAACGCCTTAAAAACTAACACTCTTTGGTTAGTCGTTTTAAGTCCCTTCTGCTTCAAAATTTCCTGTAGTTCTGTTTGCTTCATAAAAGCTCCTTATAGCTCTAAGTCTACATCTTCCAACAATTCTTCAAATACTTTCCCTAATGCTTCTATTTCCGCATCTTCTTCTACGAATTCATATATTGCTTCCGCTTCTTCTTCACTTGATATATCTTTTAAAATATACGCTTCTGCTTCCTGGCTTTCTAAATCCTCAGTCACCAAAATATAATTGATTCCACTGATTCTTGCCTGCTCAATCACATAATATTCGATACCTTCGTTATCTTCGTCGGTAAAAACTATCTTATCCATATTACTCCTAATCTTCTTTTATGCTCTGTAAATCCAAATATCCTTGCAATATAAGCACTGCAGCAATTTGATCTACATACTGCTTTCTATTTTCTCTCCGAATACCTGCTTCCATCATCGTTCTATTGGATTCAACTGTCGTCAGCCTTTCATCCCACAGAATTACATTAAGCCCTGTCCGCCGCTCTAACATTTCTTTAAACGCAGTTGTTTTCTCTGCTCTGGGCCCTAATGTACCATTCATATTTTTGGGAAATCCCAAAACAATCTTTTCCACTCCAAAATCATTAACTAATTCTTCAATTCTGGATAACGTCTTACGTAATTTACTTTCTTGTTCTCTGCGGATAATCTCAGTTCCCTGTGCTGTAATACATAAAGCATCACTAATCGCAACACCTACCGTTTTCGAGCCAAAGTCCAAACCCATTATTCTCATAGTCACACCTATTTTCTGATCATTAAGAATTCTTTAATTTATTATTAATATAATACGTCAAAGCCTCCTCTAATAACTCGTCACGTTCTACCTTCATTATTAAACTTCTTGCATTCTTATGGCTGGTAATATATGTAGGATCACCTGACATAATATATCCAACTATCTGATTGACTGGATTATATCCTTTCTCTGCAAGCGCTTCATATACCAATTCTAATACCTCAGCCACTTCCAGCTGAGTCTCCTGCGGTGTTCTAAAATACTGTGTATTACTCAAATCACTCATACTAACCCGTCCTTATTTTTAATATCTTACTTATTCATTTTAATATAGATTCAACAAATGGGCAAGCATTATTTGTTTATTTATCCTATCAATCACATTTACCCGGTTAATTGTATTGATTAAATTGGTATCTGAATGAACACCAACCTTAATATACTCCTTTGTATATCCTACATAAAACTCTGTCCCATTTATCGTTTCGATGTCCTCAAACAGTACCTCTGCTGATTTGCCAATCAATCTCTCTTTGTATTCTTCTGCTATACTCTCACTTAAGCGAATCAATTGTTCGCTTCTGGCATTTTTATCTATATCTTTTACTTGATTGTCCATTTTAGCCGCTTTCGTTCCTGCTCGCTTAGAATACTTAAAAACATGCATTTCCGCAAAGTGTACTTTATCTATAAAATCCTTTGTATCACCAAATTCTTCTTCTGTTTCTCCCGGGAATCCCACAATGATATCAGTTGTAATAGCCGGATGATTAAAGTGCTTTCGTAATAGCTGACATTTTTCATAGTATTCATCTGTATCATAACGCCTATTCATCCGCTTTAAAGTTTTATCACATCCGCTTTGTAAGGAAAGATGAAAATGTGGGCAAATCTTTTCAATTTCACTGATTACTGTTACAAAATCATCTGTAATGATCCCTGGCTCTAATGATCCCAAGCGAATTCTTTCAATACCTTCTATTTTACTTATCTCCATGATTGCCTTAAGGAGATTTTCTCCATCATTTGCTCTATCTATTCCGAATGAGCTTAAATGAATTCCCGTTAATACTACTTCCCTAAATCCTTTACCGGCCAATCCTGTAATTTCGTTTACAATATTAGCAATTGATCTGCTTCTTACTCGACCTCTTGCATATGGTATAATACAATAACTGCAAAATTGATTGCATCCATCTTGAATTTTAATATAAGCCCTTGTATGCTCAGTTACTGTTTCAAGTTCCATTTCTTCATACATATTAGTATGTCTGATATCCATTATGACATGATTGTTACAATTATTTTGCGCATACTCCTCTAAAATATTTACAATTTCACTTTTTTTATTATTTCCGATAAAAATGTCTATTTTATTATCTTTTTCAACTTCCTCTTTATATGCCTGTACATAACATCCTACAGCAACTACGATTGCGGATGGACTTTTCTTTTTTGCTCTATGAAGCATTTGCCTTGATTTTCTATCTGCTATATTGGTTACAGTGCATGTGTTTATAATATAAACATCTGCTACCTGATTAAAAGGCACAATCTCATATCCTGCCTTTTTTAACAGCAGACTCATTGCTTCTGTTTCATAAGCATTTACTTTGCATCCTAAGTTGTGTAATGCGGCTTTTTTCATCATTTTACACCCATGCGTATCGCCAACTGCGAATAATACTCGTTTCATTTGTGATACTGCACTCTCTTTTATATTTTCGGTTTCAATATGTTTTTAGCTTAAACCAGCTTATAACTTATATCTTTAAATATATCCGATTCGACAATATATTAGTTTAGTTTTACATAAACACATTTTAATTAAGTAATATATAAATCAAACTCGTTTTTATATACATTGTATATTGACTTTTTCAATTATAAAATGTACTATATTATTAGATGTTGGGAATTGGAAATCTATTTCTCGCATAAACTATATTTTTAGTAGGAGGGCAATTTTATGAAAACAGTATCTATTTGTTTAAACTCAATTGACAAAGTTAAGTCTTTTGTAAATGACATTTCTAAGTTTGAAAGCGATTTTGATTTAGTATCAGGAAGATATGTAATCGACGCAAAATCAATCATGGGTATTTTTAGTTTAGATCTTTCTAAACCAATTACATTAAATATTCACGCTGATGACAAACTAGATGATATTATGGTAATTTTAGGCACCTATTTAGTATAATCTTTAAGAGATTGCTGCTTAAGCAGCAGTCTCTTTTTGTCTTATAGAAAAGTACTTCATTTCGTCCTTTGCCAGATAATAATTCCGATCATCTCACTTCAATCACTTCTGCCGTATCTAATGCCGTCTGTACTAACTTATCTATCTTTTCTGCTAATTTACTTTCTGAACGTCTGATGGCTTTTAAATTCGGCTTGGTAACCGGATGCTTTGCCACAAAAATGGTACAGCAGTCTTCAAACGGAAGAATGGATGTTTCATAGGTATCGATTTTCAAAGCAATATCTACGATATCCTGCTTATCAAATGCGATTACCGGTCTGTATACCGGTAAGGTGCACACCTCATTTGTCGCAACAAGACTTTGCATAGTCTGACTTGCCACTTGTCCAATACTCTCACCGGTAATAAGTCCTAGACAATTCGACTCCTTCGCTAATCTCTCTGCTATTATCATCATATATCTTCTCATAATGATAGTCAACTCATCATGCGGGCATTGTTCATAAATATATAATTGAATATCTGTAAAATTGACTATATTTAATTTGATCGGTCCGGAATACATTGCAACAGTTTTAGCCAAATCCACTACCTTTTGCTTTGCTCTTTCACTGGTATATGGCGGTGCATGAAAATACGTTGCCTCTAATTCTACTCCACGCTTTGCAATCATATAACCTGCAACCGGGCTGTCAATCCCGCCTGATAACAGCAGCATTGCCTTTCCGCCTGTTCCAATCGGCATCCCACCGGGTCCCGGAATGATTTCTGAGTATATGTTGATTTTGGATCTTATCTCAACATTCAGAATAATATCCGGTTTATGAACATCTACTTTTATCTCTGGAAAAGCATCTAAAATCACTTCTCCAAGCTGAGCATTTAACTGCATAGAATTTAATGAATAATTTTTTCTTGCTCTTCTGGCACTCACTTTAAATGTTTTATTTTTATCCGGATAAGTCCTATCCATATAGTCTAATACTTCTTTACACAATGTCTCAAAACCGGTATCTTCTATCTGTAAAAGGGGGCAGATTCCAATAATTCCGAAAACTTTTTGCAGGCTCTCCACTACTTCGTCAAAATCATAATCACTTAATGTATCGACATAAATCCGTCCCGCCTCTTTACGAACAACATATTCACCCTCTACCTCCTGTAATGCATTTTTAATCTGCTTTACAAGCATATCTTCAAATATATATCTGTTCTTTCCTTTTAATCCTATTTCTGCGTATTTAATTAAAAATGCTTTGTACATAGTAATCCTCCATGCTGCGCGTCTCGTGCTCAAGAATATTAGCGGCGCTTGTAACTCAATTTTGTGTGTATCCTCTATTTTACTAATGCCTGGCATAAAGCCTTAACTTATATAATAAATCATTAAGCTGTTCAATACAATAGTTAATTTCCTCTATCGTTGAATAGATACTAAAACTAAATCGAAGGGTACAGTCAAGCAACTCCTGATTCAATTTGATCGCTTTTAACGTCGCGCTGACTGCCGGCTTATTAGATGCACAGGCCGATCCCGATGATACATACACCCCTCGTTCTTCCAGGGCATGCAATAAAACTTCACTCCTAATCCCTCTGAAACTAACACTAACAATATGGGGTGCACCTAAAACACCTTTTTGACTATTCAATATTACATCATCCAGCACTTCCACTTTATCTATAAAATAGTCTTTTAAATTGTTAAGATTATTTACACTCTCATTTAAAGTTTTATATGCCTCCTGACATGCAATCCCAATTCCAGCTATACCGGATACATTTTCTGTTCCTGAACGGACACCTTTTTGCTGCTCTCCCCCATATAGGATTGGTCTGACTTTTACTTTATCTTTTATATATATAAACCCGATTCCTTTCGGTCCATGGATCTTATGCCCACTGACAGACAATAAATCTATTCCTTGTCTTTTGGGGAAAATCTGATATTTTCCGAAAGCCTGGACTGCATCTACATGAAATAGAATATCCGGTTTCTTATCCTTGATTATTTTTGCAATTTCTTCTATTGGCTGCAGGGAACCTATCTCATTATTCACATACATGATCGACACTAAAATTGTATCTTCACAAATTGCATTCTCTAATTCTTCTAATAAAATCACCCCATTTTCGTCTACCGGAAGTCTAGTGATTCTAAATCCATTTTCTTCAAGATAATTCACTGTATTACTGACCGACGGATGCTCAATCATGGAAGTGATAATATGATTCCCGCTGCGTTTATTTGCCATAGCAGTACCAATAATCGCTAAATTATTTGACTCCGTCCCTCCTGATGTGAAATATATTTCTTTCGGAGTGACTTTCATAATTTTAGAAATGATTTCTTTTGAATTCTTTACATAATTTTCTGCTTCGATACCCTTTCCATGCAAAGAAGATGGGTTTCCATAATCCTTCACCATCGTTTCCACTACGATATCCTTTACCTTTTCTAATACTCTTGTAGTAGCGGAATTATCAAAATAAACTTCCATTCTATACCTTCTTTCATATTTTGCTCCATTCCACCGAGCCAAATGTCAGATTTTTAGATTTAATAAACCCCTGATTTTTATAATCAATGCTCTAATTGGAACATTAATATGGATAAAACCATAAGTCCCACCGTCTCTGTTCTTAGAATACGTTTTCCTAAAGTAATTGGTATTATTTTATTCTGTATCGCTAATTCTATCTCAGATTCACAAAATCCGCCTTCCGGGCCTATAAATATACCAATACGCTGTCCTGGTTTGGCACGACCAAGCACTTGTTTTGTTTCTTCTATATTAACTGCTTCTTCATATGGAATCATTACAAGTTCAAAGTCTTTTGCATATTCTACAGCATCTGTAAATGTTTTAACTCCTGTCACTTTTGGAATGATCACCCGCTTTGACTGTTTTGCGGCACTTTCGGAAATGGCATTCCAGCGTTTTATTTTCGCTTCACCTTTTTTCTTATCTAATCTTACAATCACTCTTTTTGTAGAAACCGGTATAATTTCATATGCTCCCAACTCTACTGCTTTTTGTATTACAAGCTCCATTTTATCACCTTTTGGCAAACCTTGAAATATATAAATCCTGGCAGGCAGCTCTGTCTTTGCACCATCTATATCTAAAATATCCGCTGCAATATTATCTTCATTTAATGATGTAATTTTACAATGATAGTCTTTATCCACTCCATTACTGATTAGAATATCATCTCCAACTTTCAAACGGATTACGTTTTTAATATGATTCACATCTGAGCCTGTAATTGTTATAGTTTCTTCCGTTATATCATCCGGATTTACAAAAAATCTGTACATACTTTACTCCTTGCATTTTGCTGTAATGCTTACCCAATCTCCCTGATGTGTTACTTCCATCAGTTCCAGCCGGGGAACTGCTTTTATTGCAACTATCACTTCTGATTCTTTAGCTTTAAGAATTCCTGAGGAAATGAAAACCCCACCCTTTTTTAGATGGTTCGGTACAATTTGGGCTATTGGTATGATTACATCTGCAAGGATATTAGCAACTACGATATCATAACATTCAAATCCAACTTTTCCCTGTAATTGCTTATCATTTATGATATTTCCATAGTAGAGTTGGTAACGGTTAAAATCAACTCCATTCATCAATGCATTCTCTTTGGCTACACAAACAGCATTTTCATCAATATCCGTAGCAACAGCATACGCAATCCCTAATTTAAGGGCAATAATTGATAGTATGCCACTTCCACAGCCTATATCTAAAAGTTTCGTATCCGATGAAACAAATTTATCAATCTGGTGGATGCAAAGCTGTGTTGTCTGATGCATACCTGTACCAAATGCAGTTCCGGGATCTATATCAATTACCATCTTATAATCGTTCGTACAGCTGGCTTCTTCCCAAGTCGGCTTAATTAAAATATTGTCTACTTCAAATGGCTTAAAATACTGTTTCCAGTTATTTATCCAGTCAGCATCTTCTGTTACTTCTTTGGTAATGGTTCCTTCACCAATATCTACAAAACCTTTTATTTCATCTAATCCTTCCGATACCTGTTTAATGAGATTTTCTTCATCATATATTAGATTGTTTTTACCAATACGAATGCCATCATTCAGCAAACTGGAATCTATTTCTCCATCCTCTATATCAACGTAAAAATTAATATATGCAATCCCCTCATCCGGAGGGAGTTGAGGTAAAATATCGGCAAACACAGCCCTTTTTTCACTCTCTGAAATCTGCACATTATCTTCTATCTCAATATTCGTAATTCCCACATCCATAAGGATACCGCTGACAAAGTCAACGGCATCGGTTGTTGTTTTTAATCTATACTTATTCCATTTCATATATTATCGGCTCCTAAGTATACCACCCAATAGCTTGTGATATTGTATAATCATTATATCGTGTATAATATCACATTAAAATAGAATTTACAACTATTTCATGTAGACATGACATTGAACTGCATCCAATCTATCGACCTATATCACATAAAAGTTGTATTCGTTGTTGTAAAAGGATTTGATTTTTGTAAACATTTTAAAAACAAATCATATACTATACTAGCATGCTCAGTACCCAAGTATCATTTAATACTGGCATTTGGCGCGCGTTCGGCACGCAAAACGCAACGTGGAGGATTAACATGGGAGAATTAATAAGCGTCATTGTTCCTATTTATAAAACCGAAAAATTCCTTCCTGTCTGTATTGATAGTATTATAAATCAGATCTATAGAAATCTCGATATTATATTAATTGATGACGGATCACCAGACCTATGTGGTGAAATATGTGATCAATATGCAAGCAAAGACAATCGTATTCGAGTAGTCCATCAGGCAAATGCCGGCATATCTTCCACCAGAAATACCGGGCTTGATATTGCATTGGGAGAATATATCGTTTTTGTCGATAGTGACGATTATATCGAAGCTCAAATGATTAATACAATGTTTCGTTTATTAATTGAATATGAGGGAGATTTAATCAGATGCCCTTTTCAATGTGTCACAGAAAACGAAAATCGTTCCATAAGAAGCCTTGAACCTATCGGTGAAATCAGTAGTTATACCCCTAAAGATGCATTTAACATATTCATCAATGTTCCTTATTCTATGAATAAACAATTTATTCCAAGTGTATGTGGAACCATCTTTAAAAAAAATCTATTTGATCATATTCGGTTTCCGGATGGATTAATTTATGAAGAGGGCTTTGTTCTACCGAAAATATTTTTGAAATGTAAAAAACTACTGTTTGTAACAAAGGCTTTTAACTATTATCGTATTAATAATAATGGCATAATGGCAACATCTTCAGGAACGGATAACGCGCTCAAGAGTATCGACGATTGGCGCGAAATACATTTCCTTCTTGCTGATATATATCCTGAATTTAGAATTGAAACCTGTAAGAAATGGATTTATAAATATATAACTCTTTATCATCAGATATTAAATTCTCAAAATTTGGATCGGGATCACTTTTATAGAAATTATATCAAAAAGGAGCTAAAGGATAA
>Ga0153924_1000249_pt1 | contig 35729 bp, 31 predicted proteins | sample TSNJ008MetaG_FD_104709 | JGI IMG/M metagenome (GOLD analysis project Ga0153924, IMG submission 104709) | Attine ant fungus gardens microbial communities from New Jersey, USA - TSNJ008 MetaG | ecosystem: Host-associated > Fungi > Mycelium > Unclassified | place: USA: New Jersey, Wharton State...
AAATAAGCCTAGAATAAGGCTTTGTGGCATTTTTTTCTTTAGGCAAGTGTCAAACACCCGGGTATTAACCATTTATTGTTAGAGTATATCACAGTTATTTACATGTGACAAGACAGGTGAATAATAACAAAGGTTGTATTGAAATATGTAACAGAGGAATCAAAAAATGCTTGACTTTTTTATCGAAATAATATAGGTTGGAGTAAGAAGTGAATAATAGTATGAGATATTTTTAAATATGGATGTTTGAGAGGAAATATAATTTTTTTGAATAATAACAAAGGTTGTATTTAAATCTACAATATATTTTTTGGGTATTATGCGATCAATAGATGTTTGTAGATCAAAAAAGTCTTGACATGTAGAAAAAACTAGAATATAATTTAGAAACAAGAACTGGAACGGTTTAATAATGAAAAAGTCATTTTGATAATAGAACTTAATAAAGGAGTTTTTATGATGACATGAATTAATGAATCTCTTGCTGAAAAGAGGAATAAGAACCTAAAGAAAAGGAGGAACGCACTTGAATGTTTATGAACTTAAGCTAAAAGTATATCTTTTAAAAGATATCAAACAAGAAGACGCGCTAAATCAAATTGCAGGTTTCATTGATGAAACGCTTTCTAAAAATGAGGATTTTCTACAGCTGCATCAAAGCAACTCTTTTAAAAACTATTCTTTTTGTGCCCTTTTTCCTATGGCCAAACAGAGAACCTATAAAAGGGACTCTGTTTATACCGTGGTCATCCGAACCATAGAGACGGATTTAGTAGCATATTTTGAACAAAATTTAAAAAATCATTATAATACAGTGATGAAAGGACTAACCTGTGAGCTTAAAATTGTACCCCGACGCATGATTGAAACAATATATAGTCTGACACCCGTGTTGTTAAAAGATTCTCGGGGATACTGGAAACAATATATGTCATTTTCTGAATTTGAAGAGCGTCTAAAAGTAAATCTGATAAAGAAATACAAGGCATTTTCGAACAATGAAATAGATGAAGACTTTCAGTTATATACGACCATTAAAGTATTGAATAAATGTCCAATTAAAGTGCCGTATAAGAGGATTCATCTTCTGGGTGATAAATTAGAGCTTCAAATAGCTGAAAATCCGACAGCTCAAGAACTGATCCACATGAGCCTAGGTACGGGCTTGCTAGAATCTAATGCTCGTGGATACGGCTTTGTGAATTACCAATGGTATAAGGAGGGCAAGGTGTGATAAAAGACTGTTTAAGATTATTCCAGAATGATCTGATAAAAAATACCGATGCGATGGTCCTAGAAAACTATCTTCCTAAAGATGGTACTTATCTATTAGTAAAGATGGAGAATGGCGATTTTTTTCAGCAAGAACCAGTAGAAATTCACTATAACAAAAAGTCGGGGCAGATAGAAGGGCGGAGCAATACCAGTTATACATATCTACAGCATATTGATTACTATAGCAAGCTGGTTGAAATGAATAAGCCCGTTGACCCGAGAAAAATCATACATTCAAATAATTATCTTTCCTTTTTTATAAAAAAGGAGAGTCTGACAGGTCAAAAAGTAACACAGGATATAATTGACGGATATTATGAGGTGTTGAAAAATCCGGATAAGAAATATGAAAAGAAGAAAAAGTCCAAAGAGCTGTATAATTACATTGAAGAGGAAATCGGCAAGCCAGATGTCATACTTTTACAGCAGATACAAGAATGGATAAAACAAAATTTAAATACTCTGATTGTGGATACAGAAAGAAGAGATTATTTGAAAATATTTTTTGTACTCCCAGAGCAGGAGAAAACAATACGCCTGTATCAGCAGGAAGGGAAACGTTATTTGCTTCCGAACATTTACAATAATAATGAATCCAATATAGAAAATGAAGATGGTATATTGTATGGTCTTCCTAACGACAACATGGGGATGAATTCTAAAAAACCATTTTTAGAGCACAAATCCAGAAGGATTAAAGAACCGTATCTTATAAACCTTGAGGAGGCTTTACTGCAAAGTAAATTTTTTGATTTCCTGATGGGAAAAGCATCTCTGGGGATTACTCATGTATATGTGGATATGAAAAATGATAAATTCATTTTCTGTGAGTCGGGAGAATTTGCAAAGGATTTTGAATTCGGTTTGTTTTTAAAAATACAGAAAGGGAAAGAGGTGGAAATTCATAATTTTGATACAATTTCAAAGTATGATTTCAATTTAAAAAGAATTTTTGACTATAAGAAGATATTAGAAATTCCCGAAAAAAATCTGAAATTGCAAAAGCTAGAGTATGGAACTAAAAATAATTTCGATGATATGGAGATCATGATTGATGAAGTATTCTTTAGTAAATGGCTTTCTAATAATTATTTTACAGACCCAAGTGACCTTTCTGTTAAAGATGGTGTTGTAAAATACAATCTGTTAAAAGCAAGAGATGGATTGAATCGTTGGTTTTATAAAGGCAATAAAGATGGAGTAGATACATTGTTGCAGCAGATATCGTTGCCATTGGTAAAGAACGCTCTAGCCAATGGATATGAGTTAAAAGCAAAGCATCAGCTAAACCTGCGATGGTCATTGATGGATTATTTTGCAGAGAATGAAGATATGGAGGTACGCATGAAGGAGATAAGGAAAAAACTAAGGGAGCACATTAATTGTGTAGAAGACTGGGAATTTGAGAGTGAAGATGAGTACTATTATGCAGCGGGACAATTGGCAGCGTTTTACCTTTCCAAAATCAGGGCAGGTAAAAGGCCTCAATCATTCATCAATCCTTTTTTGAATGCCAAAAAAGATGAAATCATTAAGAAAAGGTTGAAGGAGTTGTATAAAAAAGTAAATCACGACTTGTATATGGATAGTAAAAATCTCAGAGACAGGAATCTGACATGTCATGTTATGGGACATACGCCGGAGGTTAAGGTGAACCAAGAAATGCTAGTCTGCGGGTTTACAGATCAACCATTAGTATACGAAAAGAAAGAGGAGGGCAAGTAGGATGAATAAAAGAGTATATGGAGTGTTAGGGATTTCTTCAATTATGTCAAACTGGAACGCAGATTTTTCCGGTTATCCGAAGACTACCTCAGACGGTACAACATTCGGAAGTGATAAAGCGTTAAAATACCCAATGAAGAAAATGTGGGATAATGAAGGCAGAAAGGTACTGTACATCAAATCCTTGTGTCTTTCAGAGGATAAAAAGAAGGGGGAGGTCAGCGTAATCCCCAGAACATTGAAGGAACGCTATGACCATCTTTTTCATGAAGGAAAAGAAAGTGACGGTAAAAATGCTAAAGTGATACTGGAAAATCTGTTTCAGGCGATTGATGTAAAAAACTTTGGCGCAACGTTTGCAGAAGCAGGAAATAATATATCCATTACAGGTGCGGTGCAAATTGGTCAAGGATTTAACAAATATGACGATACACAGGCACAGGAGCAGTCAATACTATCACCGTTTCGTGATCCGAAGGCAAAGGAAAAGAGTAAGAAAGCAGAAGGTGACGAAGGCGAAGAAGCGAGGAGTTCAACGCTAGGAACCAAAATCGTCAGTGATGAAGCACACTATTTCTACCCATTTGTTATTAATCCAATGGCTTATCGTGAGTTTGAGCAGATGGGTGTTACAAAAGGCTACACAGAAGAAGATTATCAGTTGTTTAAAAAAGCTGCCCTTTCATCGGCGACATCATTTGCCACCAATGCCAAGGTGGGATGCGAAAATGAATTTGCATTGTTTGTTGAAACAGAACACGATTTATATCTCCCCAATTTATCCGAATATATTACCTTTACCAAGGGTGACGAGGGAGAAAAGAACCGGATTCAGATCCATTTTGAGGAAATTTTAAATACGCTTAAGGATCAGATTCAATCCATAGAAATTTATTATAATCCACACACTTCCCAAATTGATGCGTCAGCTGTATTAGAAGGAGCAACATATTTTAATATACTGACACAGAAAGAGGTATGAGATGGAAGTGCTAAAATTTACTCTCAGTGGAAAAAATGCTTTTTTTAAAAAGCCAGAGGTAAATACTTATTTCTATTTTACCTATAACTGTATACATAAAGTGGCGGTCCTAGGCATTTTTGGAGCTATTTTAGGGTACAGAGGGTATAATCAAATGCTTGGTTCCGATGATTATCCGGAATTCTATGAAAAGTTGAAGGGACTTAAGATTTCTGTTGTTCCCAAATCGGAGGATGGTTGTTTTTCGAAAAAAGTACAACGTTTTAATAATTCTGTCGGCTATGCATCAAAAGAGCAGGGCGGGAACCTGATTGTAAAAGAACAGTGGTTGGAAAATCCTGCATGGGATATCTATGTACTGGTTACAGACGAGGAAACCAGAAAGCTTTCAGACGCAATACTAAACAAGAGATGTATTTATATGCCTTATCTGGGGAAGAATGATCACCCAGCAGAAATTAAGGAAGCAGTTATCAAGGAGGGTATCAAAGTGATAGAAAAGTCTGGGGCTATTCAAAGTCTGGCACCTTCCAAAAATCTGGAGTTGGATTTCGATGAGGAAGAGTTTGAGATAAGTGAAACTTTATTTAAATATGAAGAATTTTTACCGATTGCCTTAAACCCGAAAACTCATTTGTATGAAACAGAGCGTTTTGTATACAGTAATATGGGCATATTAGGGACAGAATGTGAAATTATATGCGTAGATGGAAAGAATATTGTTTTTTACTAAACATAAAATTAAGCAGAGGATGATTGAATGAAAGAACCGTGTTTTTTGCCTTTGGAAGAATTGGTTGTTTTTCCCTATACGATATTTGCCCATACCCATAAAAACAAACCAAAAGAAACTTTGCAGGAGCATACCAGATTATGTGAGGGATATTTTAAAAATATATACAAAGCAAGAGAACTGGACAAGTCTCTGGAGCGGATGGCGACGGTTTTTCATTTGGAGGAGGGTTCGATTGGGCTGGGGTTGTTTTATAAGATGTTTTTTAACATGATCACACTTCATGATGTCGGAAAGCTGAATCCTGAGTTCCAGAAAGAAGTTATGGAAAATAAGCTTCCGGAAGATTTTACGATCGCAGGATTGAAAGGCTCTAGGCATTCTCTGCTTTCTTCGGTCATTTATCTGAACCATTTTATGAATAGGATTGAGGAAAGTAAAATGGATCGGGAGGAGCAGAAAATATTAAGAGGACTGTGTTTGATGAATGGCTTTGTTATTGCAAAGCACCATAGCAGCTTGCGTGAGTTTGGAAAGTTTTTAGGAGACTTCCGAGAACGGGGAGCGGCTGATAGTATTATGCAGGGGTTTAAAAAGGGCTGTGATTTTCTGAAAGATATGCCTTATAAAAGGAGTAACCGATATCCGGATATGTGGGGACAATTTTGTCAGAAGAAGCAGGGTGAAGAGGGGATTGCCGCCTATGCCTATGTGAGGTTTCTTTATTCCCTGTTGGTATCCTGTGATTATTATGCCACAACTGAATTTAGAAACGAAGTAGAAATACAGGAATATGGAAATGATATAGAGCGCTACAAGTTCACTGAAATCTATGAAGATGCAGACTTGACAAAGAAAATTAGAGCCTACGAAAAAGGTATGGCTGTGCCTGAAGGGATTAACAAACTGCGAAGTGACATTTATTTAGAAGTGGAACGTGTTTTGAAGGTGAATTCGGAAGCAGAGATTTATTTTTTAGAAGCACCTACCGGAAGCGGGAAAAGTAATGCATCCATGAACCTGAGTTTTCAGTTGTTAAAAGAAGGATATCGGAGGATTTTTTATGTATACCCGTTTAATACTTTAGTAGAACAGAATTTGGCGACGCTGGAAGAGATATTCGGAAAAGACAGTCCAGCATTTAAAAATATCGTGGTGTTAAACTCAAATACGCCTATCAAATATGAAAAATCCCAAGAAGATGAAAGCCGGGATAAAAATTATGAAAAGGCGTTACTGGATCGACAGTTTTTGAATTATCCATTTGTGCTTACGACACATGTCAGCTTATTTGAGATTATGTTTAGTGAACAGCGGGAAGCTGTATTTGGTTTCTCGCAGCTTCAGGACAGCGTTATTGTTTTGGACGAGATTCAAAGCTATAAAAACACTATATGGTCTGAAATCATCATATTTTTAAAAGCATTTGCTAAATTGCTGAATATGAAAATAATTATTATGTCTGCAACACTTCCAAACCTAAATTATTTAACAGGAGATGATGTGGGAGCGGTAAAATTATTACAAAATAGAGACAGGTATTTTACAAATCCTCTGTTCAAAGAACGTGTGAAGGTTTCCTATGATTTATTGGAATGTGAAATGAATCTAGAATTGTTATTAGATCATATTGCAAAACAGAATCTGGATAGCAACAAGATTGTTGTAGAATTTATAAAGAAAAGTAGGGCGTATGAGTTTGTGGATATGTTGGCGAAGGATATAAGGATTCGTGTTCCAATTTACTTTGTCAGTGGCGATGATAATCGGGCAGACAGGGCTACAAAGTTGAAAGATATTAAGGGTGGAAGGCATCAAGGATTGATTTTAGTTGCGACCCAGGTGATTGAGGCCGGTGTAGATATTGATATGGATATTGGGTATAAAGATATATCCAAATTAGATAGCGAAGAGCAATTTCTTGGTCGGATAAACCGCTCTTGTAAGAGAAATGGAATAGTATATTTTTTTCAGATGGATGACGCAAAAAAAATATATTCTGACGGAGATTACCGTATGAATACGGAATTTACTTTGCTAAACGAGGAAATGCGAGAGGTTCTGATGGAAAAGAATTTTGACAGTTATTACGGAAAAGTGATGAATCTGTTGAAATGTGACTTAAATCATTCCAGAAATGATGTGGAGAATCTGGAACTGTTTTTTGATGAAGCCGTCAAAGGGCTTGATTTTTCAAACGTCGCAGATCGTATGAAGCTTATTAGGGATTCGGACTGGGATATGCCGGTGTATCTTGCGCAGAATATAATGATTGAGGCTGAATCCGTTTCCGGGAGTGCTGTTTGGGAAGAATATAGGAAACTGCTTATGGATCATGCATTGCCATATGCCGAGAAACAGGTCAGGCTTTCAAATATAAGAAGTAAAATGAATTATTTTATATATCAGATTAAAAAAACATCGCAGCTTTCCTATAGTGATAGGATTGGAGATTTGTACTATATCGAGGATGGGGAGCAGTATTTCAAAGATGGAAGGCTGGATAAAGATGCTTTGGAGAATGGAGGGTCCATGTTCTTGGACATATAATATGTGATGAAGATAACAGGTACTTTAATCAATTATTATATCCACTGTAAAAGGCAATGCTTTCTTCACGGGAACCGCCTGAATTTGGAAGACAATAGTGAAGCTGTCAAGATTGGGAAAGCAATCCATGAGGAAAAAGCCGAGGCATCGGATTATTGTGAAATAGCTATTGATCATATCAAGGTAGACCGATTAACGAAAGAATACTTGACTGAGATTAAGAAGTCAGATGCGGATGTGGAAGCAAGCAAATGGCAGCTGTTATATTATCTGAAGGTCTTAAAGGAAAAAGGGATTATCAGAAAAGGGAAACTTGAATTTATTGAGAAGAATAAGACTAATAAGAAAACAATGATTCTGGAGTTGACAAAAGAAAGCGAACAAGAGTTGGAACGATATATATATGAAATTGAAATGTTATTGGTGGGTGATGTCATTCCGGCATGTCTCAATAAATCACAGTGCAGGAAATGTGCATACTATGAATACTGCTATATATGAGGAGGAGACTGCCTTATGGGAAGCACTAGATACATTATGTCTATGGGAGAATTGACCAGAAAAGATAATTCCTTATGTTATAGAAAAAATGGTAAGAATGTATATTTGCCGATCGAGAACACTAAGGAAATCTATTGCATGAATGAAATTTCAATCAATACCAAGCTTTTAGATTTTCTATCTTCTAATCATGTTGTTGTTCATTTTTTTAACTATTATGAAGGCTATAGTGGAACATATTATCCAAGAAACCAGTATAACAGTGGGAAACTTGTCGTGAAGCAGGTGGAAAAACACCAGAGGGACAGATTAGCAATAGCAAAAGCTTTTGTAAAAGGAATTGGGATAAATATTGATGAAGTACTTTACCATTATTATAAACATGATAAAAAGGGTGTGAAAGAGACGGTTGACTGGATTCGTAAGGAGGCATCGGTGCGTATTGAGTCTGCACAGACAATACCGGAACTTATGGCTGTGGAAGGTGAAATTTGGCAAAGATTTTATAAAGATTTTCAATATTTTCTAGTAGAGGATTTTGTGATGAATAAGCGCGTAAAGCGTCCGCCGGACAACCCAATCAATGCATTGATTTCTTTTGGAAATACACTCCTTTATACAAAGACAATCTCTGCAATTTACCGCACCCATCTGGATCAGAGGATTAGTTTTCTGCACGAACCTTCGGAGGGACGTTTTTCTCTTAGCCTGGACATCAGTGAAGTATTTAAGCCTGTGATCGTTTATAAGACAGTTTTTGACTTGGTTAATAACAGAAGACTGCAGGTTGAAAAGCATTTTGATAAAAAGGTCAATTATTGTTTGCTGAATGAAGATGGTCGAAAAATTTTTATTGAAGCTTTTGAAAAAAGACTAGAAACAGTATTTCAACACCCCAAATTAAAACGTAAGATTACTTATCGAACTGCAATAAAGTTAGATTGCTATAAATTGATTAAGGCAATTATGGAAAACAAGGAGTTTGTCCCATTCTCAATTAAGGAGGGAATGTAGTGTCAAAAAAGGTAAATTATAATTATGCATTTGTATTCTATGATGTAAAGGAGAAACGTGTTCAGAAGGTATTTAAAGTTTGCAAAAAGTATCTTACGCATTTTCAATATTCTGTATTCCGTGGTGAAATGACTCCGTCTGTATTAATACGATTAAAGACGGACTTGAATAAAGTGATAAATCCTCATGAAGATTTTATATGTATTATTAAACTTTTGAATGATAATGTGTTTGGGGAAGAGATTTTGGGAAAACCAGATAGGGAAACAGGAGAAAATTTGATTTTGTAGTATGTAGTAATTTACCAGGCGTTAATTTATTTGTATGGTCAAAAATCCTGTTATATTGAAGGAATTTGGAATGATTAGTGTAGATACTTAAAAGATGTTGACAGGCTGGTAAAAAGATAGGGAAGTGTTGATTTGTAAGGGGTGTTGGAGCTTGGAGTTGTTGAAAAGATGATAAAACCGATGGTTGAATAATAACAAGGGTTGTATTGAAATGCGTGTATATCTCTTTTGCCTTCGGCGTACTCCTTCGTTGAATAATAACAAGGGTTGTATTGAAATCGTAAATAAGCCGCAAAGACTTTTGGTTCAATAATAGTTGAATAATAACAAGGGTTGTATTGAAATTGGTTCCATTGTGAACCCAATTCGCATAATTTAAGGTTGAATAATAACAAGGGTTGTATTGAAATCGCAATATGGATTCTGCTAAGTCTTTGCTGATTTCTGTTGAATAATAACAAGGGTTGTATTGAAATATGACCTACAAGGCGAATTGCTTAGGACTGGAGTTCGTTGAATAATAACAAGGGTTGTATTGAAATATTACTATAACCATTCCTGGTTCCAATTTCGGCATTGTTGAATAATAACAAGGGTTGTATTGAAATGTACTTTGAAATTCACAATAGTGGCAAGGGCTATCGTTGAATAATAACAAGGGTTGTATTGAAATAAGTCACAGTGCTTCCATTCATTTTTCTCTAAGTGTTGAATAATAACAAGGGTTGTATTGAAATATGATTTCCGGAACGATGAACACTTTGTGTTTGACAGTTGAATAATAACAAGGGTTGTATTGAAATTCGATTTGTCGTTTAAGCATTTGTGCCATAATAAGTTGAATAATAACAAGGGTTGTATTGAAATAATGCTAATGAGGGGCTTGCCAATTGGACTTCGAGTTGAATAATAACAAGGGTTGTATTGAAATAAAATTCCGTAATCTTCCACCTTGTGCACTACTTTGGTTGAATAATAACAAGGGTTGTATTGTGGAGTCAGATTGAAGAGTCTGTCTTAACTGTAATTAATAGACATCCTAATATCAGTAATTATTATATATGTGTTCCTAGAGTGTCATCCAGCAAATTCTACGAGGGCGGTTCCATCAGTTTATTTTGCGATGATATTACCGCCTAAAGTTGTGCCGTCACTTTGAAAAGCCATATTCCTGCGATAAAATAAGCCGCACACAATTGCTCCTATGCTCTGAGAAGAAGCGATCCTGTGGCGTCTGGATGCTTAAGGAAGAATGCAATGCACCGTCTGGTTATGCAGAGCAACATTGGAAGAGAAATCGTTGTAGTGGGTAAATCAAGGATAAAACAAGGAGGAATATGGTCAGAAAGAGAAAAGGCGTATAAAATTCATTAGCAAAAGGTAATGGAGCGTCCTGAGTATGTAGCATATATACCACAATACAATTAAACAGCTTTAATTAATATAAAAAAACAAATTATAGAATTAAATACAATTAATTCTATTTGACTAATAAGATAAAAGATGCTACTCTTCTATCATGTATATATTGGAAAGACCTATAAAGGAGAAGTGGATTTTATTGCAGAAAAAGGAGATGAAAAATTTTATGTTCAAGCAGCATATTTACTCAGTAGCGAGCATGTGGTGGGAAGAGAATTTGGTGTATTCGAGATCATAAATGATAATTACCCTAAATATGTAGTGACGATGGACCGATTGACACGTAATAGAGATGGAATTATACATTTGAATTTAATTGATTTTTTATTAAACAAAAGCAACGAATGGTAATAAAAGCCGCTACGTTCCTTGCATCTCTAAACAATATGTTCCAGAAGACCATATTACAACCATCCCCCATCAAACTGAATAACCTGCCCAGTCAAATAGTTGTTGCCTGTTGATAGCGTGTAGATAAAATTTGCCGTCTCATTAGCAGTAGCAAACCGTCCGGCAGGTATCTCTGCCATTAATTTTGCTCGTTCATCAGCCGTCAGTTGCTGATTCATGTCTGTATCAACGACGCCACAGGCGATCGCATTAACTAGAATATTACTGGGTGCCAGCTCTTTTGCAAGAGCTTTAGTAAATGCGTTTATGCCACCCTTCGAAGTAGAATAGGCAACCTCACAGGAAGCGCCAGTCACGCCCCAAATTGAAGAAATATTAATAATTCTTCCTTTCTTACGCTGGATCATATATGGAAGTGCTAGCTTGCTGCAGTTAAATACTGAAGTGAGATTCGACTCAATCACATCATTCCATTGAGTGATGCTGGTGTCGCTTAGCAACCCTATGTGAGATATGCCTGCATTATTAATAAGGATATCAATACCCGGAAAGATTCTCTCAATTTCCCTAAACATCTCCTGCGCTTGCTTATAATCACCTACATTACCTGATAAAGCCAAACAGGAAGCGCCATATGCTTCAACTTCATTCTTGACATCTTCAAGCATTTGCGTATTTTTAATACAATTAATCACCACATTATAATTCTCTTTTGCGAATTTTAAAGCGGCGGCCTTTCCGATTCCTCTGGAAGCGCCTGTAATAAAAACTGTTTTTTGCATATTTTCCCTTCAAACACTTATGACCTTTAATCTTTACGAGATCTAAGATTTGTGATATAATGATCATTATAGCATAATCGGTCAAAAAATCCTATATATTTTATTCTATTTTGGAAACTGTTTCCACAAGTGTACTGCCCAATTCGTCTTTAGTAATAATGAGCTTCATAATTTGTCAGCTTGCAAGACGAAAGAAGGAGGCGTACGGGCTATGTCGACTGATGATAACGCCAGAGACGGCACAATAGGGAGCAGTTTTGCTAATTATGTACGTTAATGTTAAGAATCTTTAACATCTCTTGAAAAAAAATTAAGAAATATTCTCGTAGGGTCTTGACAAATCACAGAAATGCAATCATAATGTAATAGAAATGTAACAAATAAAAGTGTTTTTATTAAAAAAAGTATATTTTCCTCTTTCTTTTTTGTCATTTTTGCATTAAAATGAATACAGGCTGTGACGCTATGCAAAAATATAACGATAGGGGAGTGCGATTAATGATATCAAATCAGATTCTTCAAAATACAATGGAAGGTTTAAAAGCAATTACAAGAGTCGATTTATGTGTGATGGATACAGATGGGAAAACATTGGTCACAACATTTAATGGAGCCGAGGAATATTCGGGGGCTGTTCTGGATTTTGTTAATTCACCTGCAGACAGCCAGGTACTGCAAGGATATCAGTTTTTTAAAGTGTTCGATGAACATCAGCTAGAGTTCATTATACTTGCCAGAGGTGACAGTGATGACGTATACATGGTGGGGAAGATTGCCTCTTTCCAAACACAGAACCTTCTTGTGGCTTACAAAGAGAGATTTGATAAAGATAATTTTATTAAAAATCTACTGCTAGATAATCTGTTGCTAGTTGATATATATAATCGCTCTAAGAAATTACATATTGAGACAGATGTCCGTAGGACAGTGCTTATTATCGAAACAAACAGTGACAAAGATACAAACACTTTAGAAATAGTGAGATCATTATACGCAGGGAAAACAAAAGATTTTATTACAGCAGTCGATGAGAAGAGCATTATTATCGTTAAAGAAGTTGCTGAGAATGAAACTTATGAAGCATTATGTAAGTCGGCTAAGGGCGCAAAGGAACTACTATCTAGCGAAGGCATGCCGGAAGTTAAGATTGCTTTAGGAACCATTGTTGATGAGATTAAAGATGTGTCGCGTTCTTACAAAGAAGCCAAGATGGCTTTAGATGTAGGGAAAATATTCTATAATGAAAGAAGTGTTGTTGCATACAGCAACTTGGGAATTGGTCGTTTGATTTATCAGCTTCCGATACCATTGTGCAAGATGTTTATCAAAGAAATTTTTGAAGGGAAGTCCCCGGATGATTTTGATGAAGAAACACTTGCGACAATTAATAAGTTTTTTGAGAACAGTTTAAATGTTTCCGAGACCTCAAGACAGCTCTATATACATAGAAACACTTTGGTCTATAGGTTAGACAAGCTACAGAAAAGTACTGGTCTTGATTTGAGAGTTTTTGAGGATGCAATCACATTTAAGATAGCTCTTATGGTCGTTAAATATATGAAGTATATGGAAACATTCGAATACTAAAGGAGGTTAGCATGATAGCTTTAGATAATGTTTATAAAACATATTCTACTGGTGTATCTGCTTTGAGTGGTGTTAGCTTAAAGATTAGAAAAGGTGAATTTGTATTTGTTGTGGGGAGCAGCGGTTCTGGCAAGACAACGTTATTTAAGTTGTTATTAAAGGAATTAGAGCCCACATCAGGTGCTATTTACATGAATAATAAAAACCTGGGGCGTTTAAGAAGGCGTAGGATACCCAGAATGAGAAGAGGGATTGGCGTTGTTTTCCAAGACTTTAGATTACTTAAAGACCGGACGGTATATGAGAATATAGCCTTTGCCCAACGGGTCGTCGGAAAATCCTCTAGAGTGATTAAAGAAACGGTCCCACAGCTACTAACTTTGGTAGGGCTTGCCGATAAAGGGGCTTCCTATCCGAAGGAGCTTTCTGGAGGAGAGCAGCAGAGAGTTGCGCTAGCTCGAGCGTTAGCCAATAATCCTCCTGTTTTGCTGGCAGATGAGCCGACAGGGAATCTTGATCCTAAAAATGCATGGGAGATCATGAAGCTTTTAGAAGAAATCAATTTAAGAGGAACAACGGTTATCGTTGTCACCCACAATAAAGAAATCGTTGAGAAGATGCAGAAGAGAGTTATACTGATGAGCAATGGCGTTATTGTCAGCGATGAGTCAAAAGGTGGATATACCTATGAGAATTAGTACATTTTTTTATTGCTTGAAGCAAGGGCTTAAGAATATATTTCGAAACCGGACATTTTCATTGGCATCAATAGGTACTATTACCGCATGTTTATTTCTATTTGGTGTTTTTTATTGCATTGTAGTTAATTTCCAAGACATGGTTAAAGAAATGGAATCGAATATTGGAGTAACAGTATTCTTTCAAGAAGATGTTGCAGAAGAAGAGATATTGGGATTGAAAGATATTATTGAACTTCGTGAAGAAGTTGATAGTATTACATATATTTCAGCAGAAGAAGCATGGGCAGATTTTAAAGAACGTTATTTTAAGGATGGAGATCCTGGGATTTTATCAAACTTAGATAGTGACAATCCTCTGGAAGGGGCAGAGAGCCTTTCAATCAAACTGAATGACTCTTCGAAACAAGCTGAACTGGTTAGCTATCTTAGGGAGTTGGCTGAGGTCAGGGAGGTGAATGCATCCGAAACAATCGCAGAGAGTTTTACTAACTTTAGTCGCCTGCTTAGCTATATTTCATTAGGAATTATTACTATATTGGTAGCGGTTGCTATTTTCTTGATTAGTAACACGGTTATGATTGGCATTACAGTCAGAAAAGAAGAAATAGCCATTATGAAGTACATAGGTGCAACAGATATCTTTGTCAGAGGACCATTCCTGGTAGAGGGGATTATCATAGGTCTTGTGGGTTCAGCAGTGCCCGTACTCATTCTTAGGTTTTTATATAATAGGGTTATTGAGTTTGTTTTGACGGAGTTTTCCGTTTTGAATAATTTACTAACATTTACCAATGTCAATGTAATCTTTAGAATTTTGATACCCGTCTCGTTGGGGATCGGGTTAGGTATTGGATTTATTGGCAGCTATGGAACATTGCGTAAGCATATTAGAGTATAACTCGGAGGCGAATAATTGTGTTTGTTGGATTAAGGAGAAGTTTTAAAGTATTATTTGTATTTCTACTTATACTAACGATGGGTTTTCCTGCAGCAGCGGCGACAACCAGTAAAGAGGCAGAAGAGAATATCGAGGATTTAGAAGCAGAGAAGGAAACTCTTGAGGCAGAACTTAATGACCTTAAGAAGGACAAAACCACTACCGAAGAAAACATTGCCCAGTTGGATGTACGGCTTAAGGAGGTGCAGAGTGATATTGTTGATATAGAAGCAGATTTAGAGTCGGTTCAAGCAGAGCTTGAGAAGACACAGACGGCACTATTGGAAGCTCGTGAAAAAGAAAGTCAGCAATATGAGACACTGAAAAAGCGTATTAAAGTCATGTATGAACAGGGAGAAGCCTCATACTATGAGATTTTACTTAAGGTCGATGATATTACATCTTTATTGAACAGCAGTGAGTATATTTCAAAGATATCGGATTATGACAGCAATCTGCTTGAGGCGCTCCAGGAGACTAGACTTCGAATCGAAGAACTGGAAACCCAATTGCAAAATCAGCGTGCTGACATTGAAGCTATTAAAGCAGAGCTGGAGGTTAAGCAGGCAGAAACTGAAGTCTTGCTTGAGGAAAAGGCTGATGAGCTGATTCTTATCAACGATGCGATCGAGGAGGCTGAGGCGGCGTATTATGAAAAAGAGAAAGCGATAGAACAAGAAAAAGAGCTGATGGAACAGCTGATCAATGCTGAGTTGGCTATTGGCAATATAGTATATACAGGAACTACGTCTACGGGATATATGTGGCCCGTATCAGGATACTCGTACATAAGCTCTTCATATGGTTCCAGGATTTGTCCTTTTCATGGTCCGGAATTCCATTACGGAATAGATATTCCGGCGGCTGGGGGAACACCAGTGTTGGCTACGGCTAACGGGATTGTTTCGGCACAGGCATTTGATTCCGGTTTAGGGAACTATATTATTATTGACCATGGGAACGGCGTTTCGTCGTATTACTTACATAATTCTACAGTTAGTGTCAGTGTGGGTCAGACGGTAACCCAAGGACAGGTAATTGCAGGTGTAGGAACGACAGGAAGCTCAACAGGAAACCATTTGGATTTCAGGATAAGGATTAATGGCTCATATGTAAATCCATTAGCCTATGTAAGTCCCTGACAGATTTTAAAAAGGAGATATTTATGCTAAAGAAAATAATTAGAAACAGTCGAGTGCTCATTGCAATAATACTTGTGTTAAGCGTATCTTTTCCGGTCTATGCCACCACAACAGATCGACAGGAGAAACAAAAGAAAGAAGAAAACCTTAAAAGTCTGGAATCTGATGTAGAGGAATTACAATCTAAAATCAACACACTTAAGACAAATAAAACGAGCACTGAAAACTACATTGCTGAGCTAGATGTCAAGTTGGAAGATATCCAGACGCAAGTGGATGTAAAGAATCAAGAAATTGAAAAGACAGAGACAGAGCTTGCTACGACAAGAGACAACCTTGCTGCTGCAAAGGAAAAAGAAGAGCACCAATACATAACTTTAAAGAAGCGAATTAAAGTCATGTATGAGCAGGGTGAGACAGGTTATATGGAGATACTTCTAAATGCTGAGGATATTTCTGATTTATTGAATAGCTCGGAGTATATTTCCAAAATATCTGATTATGATAATAATCTGCTCCAAAACCTTCAGGAGACCAGACAGTTAATTGCCGATTATGAGGCGGAGCTTGAGATACAGCTAGAAGAACTGGAAACGTTAAAAGCAGAGCTGGAATCAAAACAATCTGAATTACAAATTGTTTTAGATGCAAAGGCAGAAGAATTGTTATCATTGAATTCTTCTATCGAAACGACAGAAGAAGATATAGAGGCAGCAATTGCTCAAATTGAGCGAGAGGAAGCCGCACTTGCCGCTATTGATGCAGCGATTGCCGCGGCAGAAGCAGAAGAAGCCAGAAGGCAACAAGAAGCAGCCCAGGCAGCTCAAGCAGCCCAAGCGGCTCAAGCAGCCCAAGCAGCCCAAACGGCTGATGGAGGGAATACCTCAGGTGGATCAAGTGATTCAGGCGCTTCCAACAATTCAGAAGCACCCGCCGCTATAGGAGGGAATACTTCAGGAGGCTCAAGCGGTTCAGGAGGCTCAACCGGTCTGATTTGGCCACTGGCGGGTTATTCGAGTATAAGCTCGTATTTCGGAAACAGAATCCACCCGATCTTCGGATATCAAAAGTTCCATTCAGGCATTGACATTCCGGCACCGGCGGGAGCAGCGGTAAGGGCAGCGGCCAGCGGAACTGTAATAGCTGCATCGTATGACTCTAGCATGGGTAACTATATAGTCATCAGTCATGGTAATGGAATGAGTACGGTCTATATGCACAACTCATCTGTGTATGTTTCGAGCGGGCAACAAGTTTCACAAGGCGAAACAATTTCTGGCGTGGGTACGACCGGATCATCGACTGGCAACCATTTACACTTTTCTGTAAAGGTTAATGGTTCCTATATTAATCCGTTAAATTACGTGAGCCCATAAAAAGAATAATGAATGATATTCAAGTGCGAGAACGAATGTGTTTTCGCACTTGAACTATTTTATGGGTAAATGTATAATAGATTAAACATGAACTATAATAAAAGAGTAAAAGAAAGTAGAGGCATCATCATGAAAAAGACTAGCTTGAGAGCATTATTTATATGCATACTTATTACAATTGGTATTTCACTGTCCGCTTGTAATACTGCGAGTGAAAGAAGTACTGCCGCGAGCCCGGAGGAGACGCCATCCGAAGGCGCAACATCCGATCGATTGGAAGATCGATATGACGAAGTATTAGAAAAACTAAAGACATTGGAACAGATCATAGATAAATACTATTTGTTTCAGGACGAAATTGATATTGATGCACAGATAGAGGGGATTTATGCTGGGTTTGTTAATGGCTTGGCTGAGCCTTACACGACTTACTTTACGGCTGAAGAGTATAAGACTGTAATGGAATCTACGCAGGGTATTTACAGTGGTATTGGGGTCATGGTTTCCCAGAACATTAATACCGGCGTCATTACGGTAGTGAGATCTGTTGAAAATGGCCCGGGTTATGAAGCTGGAATCAGGAAGGATGACATTTTATATAAAGTTGGTGGAGAAGAAGTGACTGGCAAGGATTTAGCAGAAGTTGTTGCCAGAATCAAAGGAGAAGAAGGCACGACAGTGGATCTGACCATATACCGCCAGTCTGAAAATAAATATATAGATATGACTGTTGAGAGGAGAATTGTAGAGACGCCGACAGTCGAATATGAAATGAAAGAGAATAATATCGGCTATATTCAAGTTTCTCAATTTGAGGAAGTGACTCTGGCTCAGTTTAATCAGGCAATTGAAGATTTGCAGGACCAAGGAATGAAAGGACTTGTCGTTGATGTCAGGGATAATCCGGGAGGGTTATTGACTACGGTATGTGATATGCTCAATCGATTGCTTCCGGAAGGACGATTGGTATACACTCTGGATAGAGATGGCAACAAGGAAGAGAAGTTTTCTGATAATGAAGAGGTGCTGGATATTCCTATGGTGGTCTTAGTCAATGGAAATAGTGCCAGTGCGTCAGAGATTTTTGCGGCAGCGTTGCAAGATTATGAATGGGCGACGATTATGGGAACGACCACATTTGGGAAGGGCGTTGTACAGGTTATTATTCCGCTCCAGGATGGTTCGGCAATTAAGCTGACGACGTCGGAATACTTTTCGCCAAAAGGAAATCGTATTCATGAGCTTGGTGTGGCTCCTAATATTGTAATTGAAGAGGATAAGGAAGCGGAGGGAGACAATCAGATTCAGGCTGCGATAGAAGAAATGAATAGAATGCTCAAAGAGTAAAATATAAGAACGACACACATTTACCCAATTGAAGCAAAAAATGGTATGCTCCTCTTATGATAGACAGATATAGAGTAAAAATGTCTAATATTTGAGGGGTATATTTTGTTGTTGAAGTTATTCTATAACTAATAAGTATATAAAAAAATAGAACAAATATTCGGATTTGCCTGTACTTTTTTTGAGATATTTGCTATAATAAATTTTATATTAGATAGATTAGAATGCGTGAGAGTATTTATGACTTTTTCTGGAGGTAAAAGCAATGTATGAACGATTATTGGATAAAGATAAAAAACCGACAATTGAATTTCTTAAGGATTATATCGGTTCGCAAAGCTATAGTAACCTGCTGCAATTTGAGGAATATATGAACAATAATTATCAACTTTCAAAGGAAATGAGATTCCCTTTTGGGAATAACTATGGCTGGGGATATAAATATAGTCATAAATCAAATCATTTATGTTATGCTCCAATTGGGCGATAATTGTGTTGCTAAAGTTGAGCAAATGCTTCCTGAGTTTTCTGCGAAAACAGTTGATTTGTGGAAGAACCGTTATCCTTGTGGCAAACAAGGCGGGTGGATACATTTCAGAGTTCTAGATGCTAACGAATTAAACGATATTTTTGAATTGATAAAGATCAAGAAGAAACCAATTCTGAGATAATGCGTATTATTGAATCTAGGATAAAAAATAGAACAAATATTCGATTTCATCTATACTTTTTCTAAGGAATTTGCTATAATAAATTTCTACCGTAATTCTAATGATACGATAATGAAACGAATCGGCTTAAAAGTAGCCAATTAAGCTTGCAGGCTGTGAGAGGAGTAAGATTATACCATGAGTGAATTTAAGTTAGTTAGTGAATACAAGCCTACTGGCGACCAGCCAGAGGCAATTGAGCAGCTCGTTGATGGATTCAGAGAAGGCAACCAATTCCAAACCTTACTAGGCGTTACCGGCTCCGGTAAGACCTTTACGATGGCTAATGTGATCCAAAAGCTTCAGAAGCCAACGTTGGTTCTGGCGCATAATAAGACGCTTGCAGCGCAGCTATACGGAGAGTTCAAAGAGTTTTTCCCTGAAAACCGGGTGGAATACTTTGTATCATACTATGACTACTATCAGCCTGAGGCTTATGTTCCGTCCTCAGATACTTATATAGAAAAGGACTCCTCAGTGAATGAAGAGATCGATAAGCTAAGGCACTCTGCAACAGCAGCGTTAGCAGACAACAGCGATGTCATTATTGTTGCATCTGTATCCTGCATATATGGATTGGGAAGTCCTGTTGATTATAAAGAGATGGTTATTTCCCTAAGACCGGGCATGTTAAAGGACCGTGATGCGGTCCTAAGAAAGCTCGTGGACATACAATATAATCGCAATGATATGGATTTTAAGCGTGGAACCTTCCGGGTACGCGGTGACGTCGTTGAGATTTTTCCGGCAGTATATGATGATACGGCAGTTCGCGTCGAATTCTTTGGTGATGAGATAGAGCGGATTTCAGAGTTCGATCCTCTGACTGGGGAAATAAGAACTTATTTGGAGCATATTGCTATCTTCCCGGCTTCTCATTATGTTGTGGCGCCGGATAAGCTGGAGGAGGCGATTCATACCATTGAGGAAGAACTGGAAGAGAGAATAAACTATTTTAAAAGTGAGGAGAAGCTGCTTGAAGCACAGAGAATATCTGAAAGGACGAATTTTGATATTGAGATGATGCGGGAAACAGGCTTTTGTTCAGGTATTGAAAACTATTCCAGGCATTTGGCAGGCAAGGCGGCAGGTGCGACGCCTCATACATTGCTTGATTATTTTCCGGACGAATTTCTGCTTATCGTCGATGAATCCCATATAACGATCCCCCAAGTGCGCGGAATGTATGCCGGTGACCAGTCAAGAAAAACAACTCTGGTGGAGTATGGATTCCGCCTGCCATCTGCCAAGGATAACCGCCCTCTTAACTTTCAGGAGTTTGAGAGCAAGATTGACCAGATGCTATTTGTTTCGGCGACACCGAATGTTTATGAGACAGAGCATGAGATGCTCCGAGTAGAACAGATTATCCGCCCGACCGGCTTATTAGATCCCAGAGTTGAAGTGCGTCCTGTTAAAGGTCAGATTGATGATTTAGTCGGAGAGGTGAACAAAGAGGTCGCCGCCGGCAATAAGGTTTTGGTGACGACACTGACAAAGCGGATGGCCGAAGATTTGACGGACTATATGAGAGAGATTGGAATAAGGATTAAGTATCTGCATTCAGATATTGACACATTAGAGCGTTTGGAAATCGTCCGGGATTTAAGATTGAATGTATTTGATGTCTTGGTTGGCATTAATCTGCTTAGAGAAGGCTTGGATATTCCAGAGATTACACTGGTTGCCATTTTAGATGCAGATAAAGAAGGATTCTTAAGATCACAAACATCATTAATTCAGACAATTGGTCGAGCCGCAAGAAATACCGACGGGCATGTCTTAATGTATGCCGACAGGATAACGGATTCAATGAACGTTGCGATCAGCGAAACAAACCGTAGACGCTCCATACAGCAACATTATAATGAAGAACATGGAATTACACCTCAAACAATTAAAAAGGCTGTCAGAGACCTGATAGCCATATCAAAAGCAGCCGCAACAGACGAAAAGGAATGGGAGAAGGATCCTGAGTCGATGAGTAAAAAGGAATTAGCCGCTCTTATTAGTAAAATGACTAAGAATATGCATTCGGCAGCAGCAGAGCTTAATTTTGAAGCGGCAGCAAAACTAAGAGATGAACTAATAAAGCTTAAGCAGCAATTGAATGATATCTAGTTGACCAGTGCACCATGCTCCAAGGTGGCAAAGCACATGGGAACCGGCACCTGTCAATTCCTATATGAGTTAAGTCGATGACCATGACCGATCCTTTAGTACAGAAAGATAATAATGCTTCCAATAACTTGCCACCTTTTCCTCACTGTATAGATCGCTGCATATTTGCGATTGCCTGGCAGCATTATTATAATAGTCAATGTCATTGGCAAGCTGCCTGATAATCTGTATGAATTCTCCATTATCCTTACCACGAAGTGAATAATGAAACAGGATGTTATCATAAATAGGCAGATCACGGACTAATATGGGCATGCCACACTTCATTGCCTCTAGAATAGTCATGGGAAATAATTCTTCAAATGAAGGAAGAAACATCATATGCGTACTGTTATATAGTCTGTTCATATCTGCATGGTCAACAAGTCCGAGGAAGCGAAGATTTTTGGGAGGTTTCTTGATTACTTTTCTAATTTGCTCATATCCATCAGAAATCTTCCCGAATGAAAAATCACCGGCCCAAAGAAAATCTATCTCAGGCATACTTTTGGCTATTTCTATAAAATCAAAAATGCCTTTTCTGTGTTGAAGCTGTCCAACACATAACACCGTGAACCTGTCCTCATGTATATGGAATAATTGGCGGGCAGACTCCTTCTCCTCGGAAGAAATATTGTGAAAGCGCTTCTTGGAGACGACATTGGGAATATAGGAAACTTTGTGGCGTTGTATTTTATACTTATTGACGAGCAAATCAATAAAATAAGGATTAACAGTCACAAGGCGATCCATGGAACGGTAAAAAAACAGGACGTATTGATAAAAAATTAATTTTGCAAATTTTGGAAGACGGATACTTTTTTCCAGAGTTTCTGGAAGAAAATGGACATACACAACTGTCTTCGTTTTGTTTAGTTTTGCAAAAGGAAGCGTCAATAAAAAGCTTGGATTGATGGTGTGATAATGGTTGATATTACAACGCTTCCGTTGATTGGTGTATACCGTAAAATCCTCTGGAAGCAATGATTCTATTAAATCAACCTGTTCATTATAGGCGCTTAATACTCCGTGGCCTTTGGCCATATCTGCTTTAGAAAGCATATTGATTGTATACATTGTCTCCCCCTCTGATTCGTCATAAAGCTATATTATTTGATGTTTCCTTGATCAACCGATTCATGTTATATTGCGCCAGTATTTCTTGGTATAATCTGGATACTTTTTTGCCGAAAACATGGTTAGAATAATTTTCTGCAATAAGTTTTGAATTCTGTGACATTTTTTCCCTCAATTCTTCATCGCTTTGGATGTTAAGTATTGCTGTAATGAAAGAATTAGATGAGTTATATTGTATGCCATTATAGTTATTAAATAAAACTTCATCCAGACAAGAGTCCCTTTTACAGACCAGTGGAAGGCCGCAAGCCAATGCTTCGATATAGGTCAGCCCCTGTGTTTCGCTTGATGAAGCGGAAATAAATATATCTCCAAGACGATAATAGCGATATATATCCTCTGGTGGAACTTTCCCGGTAAATATGACACGTGATTGCAGATGAAGATGATTTACCTTATACTCCAGTGCCGTCCGGTTAGGACCATCTCCGACAATTACGAACGTAAAATGTCTTTGCTGTAGTTCGGGTGTTGACATGTGATCAATAAGCTCCTCGATATTCTTCTCTTTTCCCACCCGTCCGATCGTCAGCAATACAGTTGAGTCGGTGGGAATATTATACATTGCCTTTAAATCGTCAATTTCCGAAGGTGCAACCTCTTTTTGCAAATGATCCAATGAAATGCCGGTGGGAATAGTAGTTATGGGGGCATTGATATCATATGATTTCAAGATGGAGGCAGTTTTTTCAGTGGGAGCGATGATGCCATCGACATACTTACAAATTAGTCTTGTTCCTTTAGATACCATCTTCTTTCCCAGCCGCTTGCTAGGTATAAAATAATGAGTGTAATATTCATATAGAGTATGATAAGTATGCACTATAGGAATATTTAAATGGTTTGCTAACTTCTTAGCAAACATAAAACTGAAAAATTCACACTGTGAATGAATGATGTCTGGCTTCCAAGCTTCCAATTCTTTGATAAACTGATGGCTAAAAGAAAAAGTAGCACGTGCATCAGGGTAAATCTTAAGCGGAAATGAGCTGACAAAATATATATTATCCTGCTTATGCGATTTGGTATCTTTTGATAGCGTTAAAACTTTCACTTCGTGACCTTGGGTGGTCAATCCGACTATTAAATTAGAAATTGATACAGCTACACCGTTGATGATTGAATCATAAACGTCAGTTGTAATTAAAACTTTCATGATATCGCTCCTCTGTTTATTAAAGTGAAGTATTCTTAACAGGTCTAGTATTCCCTGAGAGTACTTATATTATGTATGATAGTATACCATTTTCTTCTTAATTAAAATTTAATAAAGTTTTAAAATTATGTAAATATTTAAAGGATTTTTCTGGTTAATTGTAAATGTTCTATTTTAAGAAAATTTTTACAGCAAACATATATGCCGCCTAATAAAATTGCCATATCCTGTAGGATGGATGGAACGATGGTACAGTACTTATTCATATAATTATGAATACCCTGCTCAAGTCTTGGGATGATATCAGGAATATTCATTGTGAACAAGCTGTTGATAACAATAATATCAGGGTTAAATGTTGTCAAAATATTGTTGATACCGATAGACATATACTTAATAAAGGATTCGATACATTGTAGGGCATAGGTATCGTGGGCTAAATACGCCTTCATCAAATCATCTGCAGTGGCATTATGGTTGTCGGAAATATACCGATAAAGATGGACAATGGCTCGTTGAGAAGCATATTGCTCGATACAGCCATGGTTCCCACAGGGGCACGGTTTCCCATCAGGTACTATTATTGTATGCCCGAATTCACCGGCATATCCATGCTGTCCGGTATATAAATGATTATTCATAATGATGCCCAGGCCTACCCCTGAATGAATGCTTATGTTAATCAGGTTGGCGGAATCGTAGCAAAAATTATTCTCACCTAGAGCAGACAAATTAGCTTCGTTTTCTATATAGACTGGAATGTTAAAAAAGCGTTCCAGCTCCTTGGCAAGATTCAAATCCGTCAGTTGGTAATAGGGAGTAAATATTACCTTATTGTCATGAACAACCCCATGAATCCCAATGCAAATACCCACAACGCCATAAATGGATGCAGGAAGGGAATTGATAATCTTTTCAATAGCATCAACTAAATTGGCCATAACCTGTGCGCTGTTGCCTGAAGGATAGGTGTATTGCTTCAATGTACGGTTATTTCCTCCGACATCTGTGAGCAGGGCAGTAATCATATCGACACTTAAGTCTATGGATAAAATATATCCACATTGAGCATTAAAGTCAAGTAAAATAGGTTTTCTGCCTTTATCTGTATTTAAACTTCCGATTTCTATTACTAGAGAATCCACCATAAGATTCTGGACAATAGAGGAAATCGTTGCTTTTGTCAGCCCAAGGTTTTTTGAAAGGTCAGCGCGGGATATAGGCCCTTCATTAATAATCGTTTGAAGAACCAGATGGCTGTTGATATCTCGAATTAGTTCCTGACTCCCTAAAAATGACATGCTCTTTCTCCTATAATTTTATGATACTTTTACTATTTTAACATAGAATTAGTAAAAATGACAATCTGATTATTGACAATTAGAAGAAAATGATGTAAATTTTACTTATAACAAATTAGTTTATTGAGTAAACTAATTGACGAAAAACTATTAGCACTGGAAATTGTTGAGAATTAGGAGGAATATGAATGGCATATTTTAAAGGCATTGAGAAAATTAATTATGAAGGCAAGGAAAGCAAAAACCCGTTGGCGTTTAAGTATTATAATCCTGACGAGGTGGTTATGGGAAAACCAATGAAAGAGCAGCTTAGATTTGCCATGTCCTATTGGCATACATTTACATTTATGGGTAATGACCCATTTGGCGGACCAACGATGTTCCGCTCATGGGATAACACGGAAGATACAATGGATAAAGCGATTGAGAGAGTTCATGCGGCTTTTGAATTTATGGAAAAAATGCAGATTCCTTATTTTTGCTTCCATGATGCGGATATTGCACCTAGAGGCAAGACTCTGGAAGAAACTAATGCAAGATTAGATATTATTGTGTCTGTCATTAAAGAGGAAATGGCAAGAACAGGTATTAAATGTTTATGGGGGACGACCAATGCCTTCGGTGATGATAAGTTTGTCCATGGTGCCGGAACCTCCTGCAATGCTTCGGTGTTTGCTTATACTGCGGCAGGGATTAAAAAAGCGATGGAAATCACTAAGGAATTAGGTGGCGTCAACTATGTGTTCTGGGGTGGGCGCGAAGGCTATGAAACCCTGCTTAATACCGATACGGGGTTTGAGCTAGATAATTTAGCGCGCTTATTACATATGGCGGTAGATTATGCCAAAGAAATCGGATTTACAGGTCAGCTTCTCATTGAACCCAAACCAAAGGAGCCGACGAAACATCAATATGATTTTGATGCAGCTACTGTTTTGGCGTTTTTAAGAAAATATGATTTGCTTGATTATTTCAAAATGAATATTGAAGCAAACCATGCAACCTTGGCACAGCATACTTTCCAGCATGAATTAAACCAGTGTCGAATTAACGGCGTATTAGGCAGCGTCGACGCCAATCAGGGTGATATGCTTCTGGGCTGGGATACGGATCAGTTTCCGACGAATATCTATGATGCGACACTAGCGATGTACGAAATTTTATTGTCTGGCGGTTTTACAAAAGGCGGGCTAAATTTTGATTCAAAAGTACGCCGTGCTTCTTTTGAGGAGTCAGATTTGTTTTATTCATATATAGCAGGAATGGATACTTTTGCAAGAGGCTTAAAAGTGGCCGCAAAGCTGATTGAAGATGGCGTGTTTATAAATTTTATTGCGAGGCGTTATGCAAGCTATAATGAGGGCATCGGCAAGGATATCGTAGATGGGAAGGTCGGCTTTAAGGAATTGGAAGCTTATGCAATGGAAAATGGTGTATCTCCGAATACCTCAGGTCGCCAGGAAATGCTTGAAAGCATTTTGAATCAGTATATCATGGAAGCTTGATAATGAGATATGGTGTCCACAAATGGACGGACAGGAGGGTTTATGCTATACATTGGTATTGATTTAGGAACCAGCGCTGTTAAATTATTGCTTATGGATGGGACCGGCGCAATTAAGAAGATCGTTTCCAAGGAATATCCGATCAGTTACCCAAAGCCGGGGTGGTCCCAGCAACAGCCAGAGGATTGGTTTGAACAAACGATGAAAGGCCTTAAAGAGCTGACAGCGGATTGCAACCGTGCTAAAATCGCTGGAATCAGCTTTGGAGGACAGATGCATGGATTGGTCATTTTAGATGAAAATGACAACGTTATCCGCCCGGCTATTTTATGGAATGATGGACGAACTTCTGCTGAAAATGATTATTTGAATAATGATATTGGCAAGGATAAGCTGTCTGAATATACAGCGAATATATCTTTTACAGGCTTTACTGCATCCAAGATTTTATGGGTTAAAAATAATGAGCCGGAAAACTTTAAAAAAATCAAGAAAATTATGCTGCCAAAAGATTATCTTGCGTACAAATTGTCAGGCAACCATTGTACTGACGTGTCTGATGCTTCGGGCATGCTGATATTTGATGTTAAAAACAAGTGCTGGTCTAAAGAGATGATGGAAATATGTCAGATCAAAGAAGAACAGTTGGCCACTGTTTATGAAAGCTATGAAGTTGTTGGATGTCTCAAGCCGGAAATTGCTAAAATACTTAAAATGCCGGATACTGTGAAAATAGTAGCAGGAGCTGGAGATAACGCTGCGGCTGCAGTAGGCACAGGTACTGTTGGCGAAGGTATGTGCAATATTTCACTTGGCACATCAGGAACAATATTTATATCCAGTAAGAAGTTTGGCGTAGACAAGAATAATGCGCTTCATGCATTTGCCCATGCGGATGGGCACTATCATTTAATGGGCTGTATGCTTAGTGCGGCTTCATGTAATAAATGGTGGATGGATGGCATTATCGGCACTAAAGATTATTCGACGGAACAAGCTAATATACATGAGCTTGGTGAAAATCATGTATATTTTCTGCCATATCTTATGGGAGAACGCTCTCCTCATAATGACCCCGATGCCAGAGGAACCTTTATCGGCATGACGATGGATAGTAGGCGTGAGGACATGACTCAGGCTGTATTAGAAGGCGTTGCCTTTGCCATACGTGATTCATTTGAAGTGGCAAAATCGTTGGGTATCAAGATTGAAAGCACGAAAATATGTGGAGGGGGCGCAAAGAGCCCGCTTTGGAAAAAGATTATCGCCAATGTGCTAAATATCAAGGTGGAGGCCATAGAGTCTGAGGAAGGACCGGGGCTTGGTGCGGCTATGCTGGCGGCAGTGGCTTGCGGGGAATTTGCGTCGGTTGAAGATGCTGCGAAGAAATTAGTGAAAATCGTGGATACAGTGGAGCCTCTGCCAGAGCTTGCTAGGAAGTATGAGCAAAAATATCGGAATTTTGCCAAGATATATCCTTCTGTAAAAGCTTTGTTTAAGGAAATTGACTGATTGTTAAGAATGTCCAGAGTCTATTTTTACCCCATAGCAAGTTACGTGCCTTTAACTTACTGTGGGGTATTTCTTGTGTGCTTTTTAAGTCTAATAATCTCTAATAATTAATCTGTAAAAAAGAAGAACAAATGTTTGATTTTTTGTATAAGAGGTGCTATAATTGTATATACTACAAAATAAATACATAAATTAAAGGAAGATACTATGTCGAATAAGGATCATAACAAAGAATATATTTCGATTCAAGGAGCCAGGGAGCATAATCTGAAGGGCATCAATTTGAAGATTCCCCGGAACGAATTTGTTGTATTGACCGGACTGAGCGGATCAGGCAAATCATCACTGGCATTTGACACTATTTACGCAGAAGGACAGAGGCGTTATATGGAATCTCTTTCTTCTTATGCACGTCAATTTCTAGGACAGATGGAGAAGCCTAATGTTGAGAATATTAGCGGTTTGTCTCCAGCTATATCTATCGACCAAAAGTCAACCAACAGAAATCCCCGCTCTACTGTCGGAACGGTTACAGAGATTTACGATTATTTGAGATTGCTGTATGCGCGTATTGGCATCCCACACTGCCCGAGTTGCGGTAAAGAGATTAAAAAACAGACAGTTGATCAGATGGTGGATATTCTTATGGACTTACCGGAGCGGACAAGAGTCCAATTACTGGCACCGGTAGTCAGAGGCCGTAAAGGTCAGCATTTGAAGCTTTTTGAACAGGCAAAGAAGAGTGGTTATGTCCGTGTCATGGTTGATGGCAACTTATATGAACTGTCTGAAGAAATAAAGCTTGATAAAAATAAGAAGCACAATATTGAAGTTGTAGTGGATCGCCTGTCAATTCGTGAAGGCATAGAACAGCGTCTGACGGATTCCTTAGAAACAGCTTTAAAGCTTGCTGAGGGTTTGGTGCTTGTAGATGTGATAGGTGGCGAATCCATGAATTTTAGCCAAAGCTTTTCGTGTCCGGACTGTGGTATCAGTTTGGATGAGATTGAACCCCGGATTTTTTCTTTTAACAATCCGTTTGGCGCTTGCCCGGTGTGTCATGGTCTGGGCTATAAGATGGAGTTTTCCATAGACTTAATGATCCCGGATAAATCATTAAGTATTACCCAGGGGGCAATAGTTGTAATGGGATGGCAATCAGCAAGTGACCCATCCAGCTATACCTATGCCATTTTAGATGCTTTGTCAAAAGCATATCATTTTGATTTGAACACGCCATTTAAAGACTACCCTGAAGAGATACAGAATATTATTATCTATGGAACGAACGGGCGAGAAGTAAAGGTTTATTATAAGGGTATGCGTGGTGAAGGCGTTTATGATGTGGCCTTTGAAGGGTTAATTAAGAATGTCGAGCGTAGATACAGAGAGACAAGCTCCGAGCTGACGAAGCAAGAGTATGAGAGCTGTATGTCGATCACCCCTTGTAGTGAGTGCGGTGGCAAACGTTTGAAAAAAGAAGCCCTTGCCGTTACTATTTCCGAGAAAAACATTGCGGAATTGACGGAGATGTCGATTGTTAAATTACAGCGCTTTATGAAAAGCATGCAGCTCTCAGATCAGCACTGGCTCATAGGAGACCAGATTATTAAGGAGATTAAGGCAAGAATCAGCTTTTTAATAGATGTCGGATTAGATTATCTGATGTTATCTAGGGGAACGGCTACTCTTTCCGGTGGTGAGGCACAGAGAATCCGTTTGGCAACCCAGATCGGATCTGGTCTTGTGGGTGTGGCTTATATTTTGGATGAACCCAGCATTGGCCTGCATCAGAAAGATAATGACAAGCTTCTCAAAACATTGAAGAATTTGCGGGATCTAGGTAATACTCTAATTGTTGTTGAGCATGATGAGGATACGATGATTGCAGCTGACCATATTGTTGATATTGGTCCGGGGGCAGGTGAGCACGGCGGCTATGTAGTGGCTGAAGGAACTGCTAAGGAGATCATAGAGAACAAAAGTTCAATCACCGGCGCATATTTAAGCGGTAGAATCAAGATTCCGGTACCTGCAAGCAGGCGGAAGCCTACGGGGGTATTAAAGATCAAAGGGGCGGCGGAGAATAATTTAAAGAACGTTAATGTAGATATCCCCCTAGGTGTATTCACTTGTGTGACCGGTGTGTCAGGTTCAGGGAAGAGCTCTCTGGTTAATGAGATTTTGTATAAGCGTCTAGCTAGAGATTTAAACCGTTCGAAGACATCGCGTCCTGGCAAGCACAAAGAAATCATTGGATTGGAGCAGTTGGACAAGGTGATTAATATCGACCAGTCGCCGATCGGCCGAACACCGAGATCAAACCCTGCAACCTATACGGGTGTGTTTGACATGATTCGTGACTTATTTGCGTCAACAGCAGATGCTAAAGCCAGAGGTTATAAAAAGGGTCGCTTCAGCTTCAATGTCAAAGGCGGTCGTTGTGAGGCTTGTGCCGGTGATGGGATTATAAAGATTGAGATGCATTTTTTATCTGATATTTATGTGCCATGTGAAGTCTGCCGCGGCAAGAGATATAATAGAGAAACATTAGAAGTGAAATATAAAGGAAAAAGTATTTTCGATGTATTGGACATGACTGTAGAAGAAGCACTGGGATTTTTTGAGCATATCCCCTCAATCCGCCGTAAAATGGAGACATTGAATGATGTTGGTTTATCATATATTAAGTTAGGCCAGCCATCTACGACTTTATCAGGTGGAGAGGCTCAGAGAGTGAAGCTGGCTACGGAATTGAGCCGCAGGAGCACTGGGAAAACAATTTATATATTAGACGAGCCTACCACGGGTCTGCACTTTGCTGACGTGCATAAGCTGATAGAGATTTTGAGCCGTTTGACTGAAGGTGGCAATACAGTTGTTGTCATTGAGCATAATTTGGATGTTATTAAGACAGCTGATTATATTATCGATATCGGACCACATGGTGGCGACAGAGGGGGAACAATCATTGCAACCGGAACGCCGGAAGCTGTCGCTAAGGTTCCCGAGTCTTTCACCGGAGCCTATATTAAGCGATATTTAGAAAAAAGCAATTGATGGTGTGAATTGAACGAATTAGATTTAAGACTGGTGTTTTCGGAAAAAGTGTTGTAGAATGAGGTAGTAAAACACACATTATTGGAGGAGATTGAGTGAAGAACGAGATTATTGTTGTTTTGGATTTTGGCAGTCAGTATAATCAATTAATAGCCAGACGTATTCGAGAGATTGGCGTTTATAGTGAGTTGCATCCTCACACCTTAAGTGCGGAGCAAATAGAAGATCTTGGTGATGTTAAAGGAATTATTTTAAGCGGTGGTCCGAATAGTGTTTATGATGAGCATGCCTTTAAATGTGACCCGGAGATTTTTAATATGGGTATTCCTATTTTAGGTATTTGCTATGGTATGCATATAACTCACTTTATGAATGGTGGGAAGGTAGAAGCTTGTGACCATAAGGAGTATGGACGAGCCGAGATCAAGATAGTTAAGGAGAACCCGCTGTTTGAAGGGCTTCCTGATAAGCAGGTTGTTTGGATGAGCCATGGAGATCAGGTTTCTATGCTTGCTCCTGGATTTGAGGCTGTGGCAAAGAGCTCTACCTGCTTTTACGCAGCAACTATGAATAGAGAAAAGGATATTTATACGTTGCAATTTCACCCGGAAGTTAGGCACTCAGATTATGGCAATGATATTTTGAAGAATTTCGTTGTTAAGGTATGTAAGGCTTCCTGTAGCTGGTCTATGTATAATTTTATTGATATGCAGATTGAGAAGATTCGCAAGCTGGTGGGCACGGATAAGGTTTTGCTTGGCCTTAGTGGTGGCGTTGATTCCAGTGTTGTGGCGGCACTGCTGCATAAGGCGGTGGGTCAGCAATTGATTTGCATGTTTATTGATCATGGTCTTTTAAGAAAAGGGGAAGCCGAGAGTGTAATGCAGACCTTTAGCGAAGAGATGGATATTAATGTTATTAAGATTGATGCCAAGGAAAGGTTTTTGGCGAAGCTTCAGGGTGTAAGTGATCCGGAGCAGAAGCGAAAGATTATTGGTAATGAGTTTGTGTATACCTTTGATGAAGAGAGCGCTAAGCTGGCAGGTAAAGAGGTTAAGTGGCTGGCGCAGGGAACTTTATATACAGATGTGATTGAGAGCGGAACTAAAACAGCCCAGACGATTAAGTCTCATCATAATGTCGGAGGGCTGCCGGAGGATATGAGTTTTCAGCTGATTGAACCGTTGAATACTTTGTTTAAGGATGAGGTGCGTCAGGTTGGCTTGGAGCTTGGATTGCCGGATTCTATGGTGTGGAGGCAGCCGTTTCCAGGGCCGGGACTTGGTATTCGTGTTTTAGGCGAGATTACGGAAGAGAAGCTTGAGATAGTTAGGGATTCTGACCTTATTCTTAGGGAAGAGATAGCAAAAGCAGGGCTTGAAAGGGAGATTTGGCAGTATTTTACTTGCCTTCCGAATATTAGGTCTGTGGGGGTTATGGGTGATCAGAGATCTTATGATTATACAGTGGCTATTAGGGCCGTTACGTCAATAGATGGGATGACCTGTGATTGGGCGAAGATACCTTATGATGTGCTGAATGTCATATCGGTACGGATTGTCAATGAGGTAAAGCATGTGAATAGGGTGGTTTATGATATAACATCGAAACCGCCGGCGACGATAGAGTTTGAGTGATGTACAACGCATTGAGAACCCAGTGTTTATAAGGGTTACAAGCAAATTTATTTAAGCGTTGGCAACGATTTGGCAACATTTCGGGTATCACTCACTAAGTAAGATTACTTTGAATAGCATAGAAAAACCTTACTGATTTTCAGAAATGAAAATTCGGTAAGGTTTTTTTGTGCTTATTTTTTCTTATTTGACTTCTTTTGCAGTTCGTTTACCAGATAATCGCTTAACTCCGGTGAGGGAACTTTTGCCCATTTCTTTGAAGTATCCGATTGGGGGTAGTTATACCGCCATTGGTCGTAATCATCTTTGGTAATTTCGCCGCTTTCTAACTTAGCGGCTTGCTGTTGCCATGCGTAGAACATATCGAACATAGAAGCATAGGTTGTCCCGGTAGATTTATCTAGTCGTAGACAGATTTCACCGTCAATCTCACCTATTTTCAGACCATACAAATCTTCCAGTGTAAAGAGGGTGTGCATTAGACCGATGTATGTGTCAATATCCGGGACAGTGAGCGCATGAGGACTGACATCAAAAATATGCGCCATTTCTTTCACAAGGTCGCTTTTCGGTACTCTTGCTTCCGCTTCATATTGCGCCATACGAACATCAGAGGTCTTTCCGAGAAAGCCGAGCATTTCACCCAGTTGTTTTTGCTTTAATCCTTTTCTGGTACGAAAGAACTTGATACGTTTGCCAATTGCCATAACAAAACCTCCGTTATACTTTGTGGATTTAGTCATGCCGGCTCGATTCCGTTTCACTTCATCTCGCTGTGGCTGAACGTCATATATGTCTGCCAAAAAGCAGCCCAGTGTGTGCAAGCACTCACTGTTCTACTTTTTATCATACGTGCATGACTAAACAGTTAAACAAATTTGTTGAATCTAGTATAGCATGAGGAAATAGAAATAGCAAGAATAACTTAAATAAAAATAGTTAAGTAAAAGTAAATGACCGTCTAAACAGCTACGATTCCGGGGAAGCAGGCCATGACCATTAGAGAGCTTGTCAAGGAAAGAAATACGGCACAGCGCCACGAAAGGTTGCCTGCCGGAACTGTGAGGGTAGAACGGCGATGGAAGATTGAGAAGGGAGAGGATGCCTATATGACAGAAAAATCATTTATGACCGCCGAAGAGGTGGCTGCGGAATTAAGAGTATCAAAATCCAAAGCCTATCAGATTGTACGGGAATTAAATGTAGAATTACAGAAACAAGGTTATTTGACGGTGATGGGACGTGTGAACGCAACATTTTTTCACAAGAAAGTAAGTTACAACGAATAAGAAGGAGGACAGAAGAAAATGGCAGTTTACAAAGACAATGCCACCGGAACGTGGCGGGTGTTATATCGCTTTACCAATTGGAAAGGGGAGCGAAAGCAGACGCAGAAGTGAGGGTTTGCAACAAAACGGGAAGCTTTAGCCTGGGAACATGAAGCAATGCTAAAGCAGGGCGCAAAGTTGGATATGACATTTGAAAGCTTCTTTGAGGTTTATGAAGCTGATAAGAAGCAGCGGGTGAAAGAAAGCACTTGGGAATCAAAGGGACATGTGGTACGGACTAAAATTTTGCCGTATTTCGGAAGCCGGAAGATAGCAGAAATAGAAGCAAAGGATGTGATTGCTTGGCAGAACGAATTAATGGCGTACCGGGATAAAAAGGGAAAGCCGTATTCATCCGATTATCTGAAAACGATTCACGCACAGCTTACGGCGATTTTCAATCATGCCGTGAACTTTTATAATCTACCCTACAATCCGGCACGGCGAAGCAAAGAGTAGTTATACGAACAAAAAGGTTAAATAGATATGATATAAGAAATAACATGATTATAAAAGGCAGTATATAATTCTGTACAAGGTTTTAGCTTAAATATTCCATTCGATTTCAATTTCATTCTCACCAATATAGATAACTTTTATAAGAATGTCCACAATTCGCTGCTTATCATCCATATTAAGCTTATCCCACATTTGTAAGTGGTTGGTAATTTTGTCAATATGCTCGGCTGGCTTGTTTGATGTTATTGCAACGATTTTTCCTTGAATCTTCGGGAGACCTTCAAAGATTGTGTAAATCTCCAAACTGATGTAAGATAAAATCACATTAGTTTGGAGGTTTTATTATGTCAAAGAGAACAAGAAATGAATCACCCCAGAAACAAGCAATGCGGGAAATGATGAAGGACTATTTGAAGAATAATGAAGTCCAAGTCAAAGATGGTGCAGATGTCAATTCAGTTATGAGAGATATGATGTCAGTGCTACTGGAAGGAGTTCTGGATGAAGAATTAGACGAAGAACTTGGTTACTCTAAATATGACTATCGCAACAAAGATACGGACAACAGCAGAAACGGCCATTCTTCAAAGAAAATGCATACCTCTTACGGAGATATGGATGTTGCAATTCCCCGGGATCGCAAAGGCGAATTCGAGCCTCAGGTAATCAAGAAATATCAGAATACCGTTACTCAGGACATGGAAGAAAAGATCATTTCCATGTATGCCAAAGGAATGACAACTACTGATATCGAAAGCCATATGCGTGAGCTTTATGGTATTGACATCTCAGACAGTACCGTGAGCCGCATCACCGATAAGATTCTTCCGATTGTCCGGGAATGGCAGGAACGGCCATTGGAAGACATTTACGCGGTGGTCTTTATGGATGCCATCCATTACCACGTCCGTCATGAGGGAAGAATCGTAAAACGTGCGGTTTATATTGCACTGGGGATTGATATGAATGGTCATAAAGATGTATTAGGAATGTATGTCGGTGAAAATGAAAGTGCGAAGTTCTGGCTGTCCATCATGAACGGCTTTAAA
>Ga0153924_1000250_pt1 | contig 35661 bp, 36 predicted proteins | sample TSNJ008MetaG_FD_104709 | JGI IMG/M metagenome (GOLD analysis project Ga0153924, IMG submission 104709) | Attine ant fungus gardens microbial communities from New Jersey, USA - TSNJ008 MetaG | ecosystem: Host-associated > Fungi > Mycelium > Unclassified | place: USA: New Jersey, Wharton State...
ATGTGGCGAATGTCACTTCCCCATGTATCAAATACCCCTTCCATGTGGCCACGTCGCTGCAAAGGTTCCATGGTTCGTTTGGAATCTAGCATTCACTTGTGGAAAATTGCACTGACCTACGTATATTATAGCTACATGCTGGAGGATCTCACATCCGTCAAATGCCACGAGCGAGTTTCTAAGCAACTTCCACGATGTGAACATATAGCGATGATGGGTTGCTACAGAGATCCGAGCACTGTTCAATGCTCAGAGCCTTGTGCAGAACCGCTTGACTGCTGCACGAAATCATGCAAGTCTGCCTGTTCTCTATGCCAGTCGCTCACCAGTCAGAATAAGGATCTTCAATCAACTGGAAAGATCTTGCGTCGTCATCATGCTGCTCATCCTTGTGAACGCTTGCTTTATTGCGAACACAAGTGTAATTTGAATTGCCATCCCAAGGATCAGGACTGTAACGCATCGTGTCGGCAGGCATGTCGTCAACAGTGTGTGCACCACAGGTGCCCAAAGCCTTGCTCTGAGCCCTGTAGTCCTTGTATGGAGCCATGCATTTGGTCATGTGGGCACATGGCATGCCCTGTTGTTTGCGGTTCAGTACGTCAATATCACTTGGCGTCACAACTTAAATGCTAATGTTGGTACCTTAGATTTGTTCCCGCCTGCCATGTGATGAACCATGTCAAAAGATACTGGAATGTGGTCATCCATGTCCGTCTGGTGAGTATTTTGATGGTTTATGAAAACTGATGTGGAGTTTGAACAAATTGTCGTTCGTACCTAGTGTGTGGCGAAATATGTGGGATGCAGAAATGCATTGTTTGCCTACCGGAAGAAGACAAGATTGATATTGTCGATTTCATCATGCAGCGTAGCCTAACCGACATTGATTTAACCTCTTCTGATGTCAGTGACCGATTGATAACTCTCGCTTGTGGGCACATATTCACGGTGGAGACACTCGACGGTCATTGTAACATGAGTGCATTCTACGAAATCGATGAAATAGGTCGATTTATCTCTACGAAATCGCCCCCGGTCAATTATCAGACACCACCCACTTGTCCGACTTGTCGTGGTCCCATCACTGCTCTGCGCTACGGAAGGGTCACCAAGCGTGCGACACTGGATATCCTCGAGCAGAATGTTGCTGGAACCATGTCACGTTCTCTCGAAGAATGCAGTCCCGGAATTACAGAATTCGCCTGCGCAATGTCTGCTCATGAGGAGCAGGTGAAGGCGCTAGAGTCCCAATCCACCGAGGCTGGTCCTTCGCACCATGATAATAATGAAATACCATTTGTCGACGTTCATGGCCCCCTTTCCGCTAAGTTGCTGAATTTGGAAGGGATGCAGAAGGTTCATGGTATTGGGTTGGAAGAGGCGCGTGCCTGGTACAAGATAATTAAACCCATTGTCCAGATCTACCAGCGTGTTCTGAAGATTGCGGTAATGCGCGGAGCACATGTCAAGGCCTATGAAGCTGCGTTTGCTACTCTGTTCAGACTCGAACTACGAACGATAGCCGATGTAATTGAAAGAGGATTCGATGCTCCAGAATCTCTTGCCTTCGATATTGTGAAACAAAAGATCGGACAGCCCCATCCCAAGGCCGATGTACGCTTCCAAATTGAGGCATACTTTCTCTCTCTCGAGATTCGTGCCCTTATTGCTCAGCTTGCACAAGCGCGTGTAGAAGCTCTTCCGCTCACTTCGGCTGCCAAAGATGCTGATGTTGATGTTATGCATTGCCGCGGGAAGTGGGTTTCCTTTGTCACATTCTTGTACCAATCATGTGTCAAGGACGCAGAGAAGGCAATAGTTCTGGCAACGGAGTCCTCAGCGTTTCGTCAGGTTGCACGTGCTTCCGTTCACAAACTTCGCTTCAACTTCGAGTTATTCAGATGGCGAACTATGGTGCAGCGTTCAGAGATGTTCCGGATGTTAGATGACCCAAGCGCTCGGAAGAAATTGTCAGAGAATGTTGGAAACTACAAGGTTCTCTTACGACAAGGTTCCGACCTCATCCAGAGGACGTATCTTCAGAGCAGACCTACACTCTCCACCTTAGCTGATCTCAAGGAGGAGCGCAAATGGTTGAACGAGAACTGTCGAAAGAAGGTCGATGGATGGGCAAAAGAATGCGACAAGCTTGAACATTCGATTATGAATGGAGTGTTATATCAACCGGTCTTGACTCAGGAACTCGAGGATATTGTCCGGTCGTTTGGGTTCTGTATGTTTGATTTGCCTCTCCTTTCGATGAGACTAAATATCACTCGTACAGCTCACAGGGGACATTTCTATAATTGTCAAAATGGGCATACATTTGTTATTACTGAGGTTTGGGACATTTTACTGCTAGTTCAGTTTCGACTGATTGCAATTGGATTTTCACAGTGCGGGGGGGCCATGGAAAGTGCTCGGTGCCCGGAATGCAAGGCTCCCATTGGGGGCTCCAGCCATCAAATCACCTCGTCCAACACGCGCAATATGGAACTCGAAAGAATTGCTGGAGAGCAGGGCTCTGCTGATAGTCCATGGAGTTGGAATCGAGATGCATAGAATGGTCGGGACTGCGACTTGACGCGCGTCATTGTAATTGTGGATTTGTGACTCTTGTTACATGTGTCAAACATCTTGAATTGTGCTGATCATAGTTGATTGTTGGAACTAAACGAATACCTCTCAGTCTCCTCGAAGGACTCTATCCGCTCAGTCTTTGGAAATTAGCAACCTGTATGCACGGTGTGATCATAACTACAAGATACCGTAGGTAAATCATTAAATTCATTCCAGATGGACATGGTCAGATGAATCGCAACAAATATCAGAGTATTCATGCATAGTCAAATCCTTCTTCTTCAGTAAAGAGCTCACCGAACTTGCTATAGCCCATAACGGCAGTCTGTAAAACATTGATCGAGTCGTAGCCGAAGATGCAGGGACAGCTCACCTCGTAGGCGCACAACTTCGATTGCTAAGTCATATCCATTAATCTCCGCCAATCACTTGCGAGCGTTCTGAAGGTAAATATCCGCCCAATGTTCAGTATACCGTACACCAACGGACGGTAACATCAAGTGTGTGTGTAAGATGCGATTCATGACGCACACACCTTTCTCTTCGATGGTGATGGATTGTAGATACTGGCCTCCAAGCGGCCAACCAAAAAAACCAAGGGCAAATTTCATTGTAGATGAAAGCATACGATCTCTACGGGTTCGTAAACGAAAGGGACAAGTACGTCTTGAGAATGAACGCACTAGGACTCCGTTCGAAATACGGGTATGGTGTAGGTTCTGGTGAAATTCTCGAGAAGAAATCCATACTTGATGCGCAGTGTTGCACTGAGATCGACTATGTTACGAGGGTCAGAAAGAATCTTCCAGGAAGTTGATGTACTGACAAAGTTTCTGGTGTCCGAACGGTGTGAAGACTGTGAAAACGAGATCGCAGTATAATCCAAGAAAAAAACAAAGTACTTGCGCTCAGCAAGTTTGTATGTCCTAGGACACTTGAATCTTGGACTCGGAAGATATCAGGGAGATATCTAGGCACACGCATCAGTTATTCATAAAAGGCCAGACGCCGTCCAACTCTGCGTGGAGCTATGGTTAGGATTCTTATCACGAGTTCCTAATGAATACTACCTGACACCACGTGGATACTAACAATTTCACATCACGAATCAAAAAGCTAACATGAAAGTTACGCTCGTCCCAGAAAACGCCCAAAACTAGCAGTCACTGTCGCTATCGGGTTCGCCGATCTCGAGTCATCAATTTGATTACTGAACAAACCTCTCTGGAGAGGAGCCGCACCGCACATGAATCGGAAATCTATATTCTATGCAAGATCGGAGCTATTAGAGAACTACAATTTGTGCATGATTTCGAAGCTCCAGTGAAATCATCAAGAAGCGTCCGTCCATCAACTATATTTCTGCAAGTAAAAGGTGTAGGACATGTCAAGGGTACATCCGTGACCTTTGAAACTCCCAGCAGAGTGAATACCCAGAGAAAGGTACTCAAAAAATAGCAAAGTTGTTTCCGAAAACCATTGTGATCACAAATACTACAACAGCTTTCATCAAATCAGGTAGGAGGCTCAGAGAGCCAGAAGAGCTTCCAGGAACTGGCAAGAAGTGGCTTGACGATTCTTTCTGTTCGGCTGCAGTTTCCTGGAAAATGCACCATCAGTTTTCAGCGAAAACGCGTCAAAGATAATCAGGCGTACCTTAAAGGAAACCAAACCCACAATCACACCCAGCGCAAAGAAGATGACTGCCTGAATCATCCAAATAAAACCCCATACTAAGATTACAGACTTGTGAGTATCTTCGGCTGTCATAAGTGGTCAGTGGTTCTCACCTTGAGAGGGACAGCAGCCACAAATTTCAGCAAACACGGAAGCATCTGAGGTGTTGACTTTCCTTGTAACCGTGTCGTCTAGAACGTTGCTCTTTCAAGATTTTTCCTGGTGCAGACCAGCACAAAAATGTGACTTACCGACGACATCCCAGAGCGCGTACATACATGACATGACACCGATGAACAAGGTCTCGATAGAAATATCAGCCTTTTGCTTACAATGAATACAGAAACAGACGTACAAGGTACCGTAATGCAACTCCTCCACCAACAAACCAGAATAGCACGATCAAACCGGACATTCCCAAAATCAGCATCCACGTCCTATTCAGACATACACACTACGTCAACCATCAATCCCAGAGACATATCACTCACAACCAATTTCTTCTTGCCCACCACAAAGTGACCAAGAAACATGCGGCCAAGACAAGAGAGGCAATTTTACTTGCGTTTGTGTCAAATCCACACGCAATCAGGCATGCGCCGATGAATGAGGATCCGAGGTATCCTGCAGGTAACGTTATCCATTGTATGCCACCTGACATTCTCGTGGCTCCTCCTTCATCCGCTGTTGATCAACCAGTTGAAAAAAAAATCGCATGGATCGATGAAAGGCGAAGGCAATGAATCAGAAGAGTGTGGTGAGTCCGAAACCAAGGACAAGCAATGAATGGAGCATATAGGGGGCCAGGTGCCGTAGTCAGGGACTGCACACTGAATGAGGTGGTGCTACCTACGGTCGAGCTCAATTGAATGTATATGAGCACACGTCACCACACCAGCGAATGCATGGCTCATCTAGTAACAAAACCCTCATGTTGCTGACACAATGTTACGAAGAAATAAACTCACCTCATGGAAACCGACGGTAAGAAGTCTGTATGACGATTATGTAGGTCAGCATTGTTGTCCCCCGCGTAAGTAAGGTGAAATGGACTCACTTGAAAGGATATACTTTGCAATACAACAAAAATAGTCACTCGTTGCGTCTAATATTGCAGTAGAGAAGCTCACTGATCATCTTGAGATACGGCACATGCCTTAACTACAGTTAATATTGGTCCTTGTACCATAACTACATAAAAAAAACAATTGCTCACCAGAGAATGGCAATAACTAGGATATATACACCAGCAACAATCAAAGTGGTCCGCTGAGTTTCATTCGGCGTCACTCTTTCTTGAAAATCGCGAATTAAGAGATGTTCAGAGTCGTTGAATCCTCCATATTCGGGGCTGGTCAGAGATGACATGGTAACTAGTATGTGTGATATCGAGCGAGTACTATCAGTTTCTTCACCCAAACACAAGGTACTCTAGAGAGAGAGAAGTGAGAGTTCTAGATGGTACGATGGGATTGCAGGCTGTCCTTGCTGAAAGTACCAAGTCAATATCTCGCAGATAATGGTTTGCGCCGCAGTAACCACTAGACCAAACCTATGCATACATTCGGGCGCGGCGTTGGCAATGCGGCCGATTAAACTCGGATCTGCAAGATTAAGACAGATATGACCTAGCTAGGCAACAAGTTGACGAAAAGTATCGCGCGGGGGTTATAAATGTGAAACATAAGGGAAGTACAATATGGACAAGAAAACAAGAAAAACAACACGCAAAACCTGCGAAACCTACGCCTTCCAACACAGCCACTGATGTCGACGTAGGGGATACTATCCTTGTGAATATTGGTGGCCAGCCTTCTACGCCAGACAATTCGTTGCTCGTGAGTCCCTTAACAGCACCTACTGCCTTGCTGTTGGTTGTTCTCTTTACTCTCACCCACACTAACCGTCTCCTTAGGTGGTTCAATGTTGCTTGTTGATGATTCAAGCGACTTGGCGGAAACGATCCTGTAGATATCTGAAGCAAGTCAAGTCTGAATTCGGGGCATTCTGTACAGCGTGACCGTACCAGTTAGAATAGTTTGGAATGCGCTCTCGACATTAGAAGCGTCTAGTGCGGATGTCTCAATAAATGACAACTGATTATCAGCTTTGTTACAGTTAGTTCACCTATGTTGAATGAATTATTGACTGGCCAACATACCTGAAAATGCCTTGGCTTCATCAGTGGGAACCGCTCGTAGATGTTTCAGATCACTCTTGTTGCCGACAAGCATGATCACGATATTAGCATCAGCATGGTCCCTGAGCTCCTTTAGCCACCGAGTGACATTGACGTATGTCGCATGTTTCGCAATGTCATAGACTAACAGCGCACCGACAGCACCACGATAATAACTACCAAAAATCAGTGGTATCATCGTTTCATATGGATAACCTCTCAGCATAGTGATGCCACCTACGCAGATGTGATCGCACGATAGCGCTCCTGACCAGCTGAAGATTTTATACGTCAGTCAGGAAAAGAGAAGCACAACACGGGATCCGCATGAAAGAAGGATCGTGACAAGCCCACCAGCTTGGTGGAGTCAAAACAGAGGCCAACGTACCAGTATCCCAAATCTGTGCTTTCACGGTCTTGCCATCTACGTTTATTGATCTCGTAGCGAACTCGACACCAATGGTTGACTTTGACTCGAGGTTAAATTCGTTCCGAGTGAAACGAGAGAGCACTACATGTGCAAAAATCATCGAACGAGCTACACAAGGGCACCTCATTCATCCATAGCACGCACAGTTACTGAAAGTGACATGGCCAAGGATCAATATGCTATTTACACATTTCAAGATACAGGACAACGTACGATTTGCCAACACCGGAATCACCAATGAGGACAACCTATGAATACGGTCAGTACCAATCTCTTCACTGACCTCAGAAGCTCACCTTGAAAAGATAATCGTAGTTACTTCCGTCTGTCATGGTGTAGAGCGATGAAGTTGTAAGAGTGCAGCTGAAGTAGGGACTTTGCTGCGAGGGCGTGATGTATCGGAGCTTGAATGTAAAAATACATTTTGTTATGGAGTCGATATAACCATGGGCTCTCTCGTGACAGGATTTGTTTGATGAAGAACACGAGGAATATTTAAATGTACATAGAGTGACACTACAAAGTCTCCCAACAACCATCATGTCCTCAAAGCGTGTTTGCCAAATTGTCAAGGTCATTGCTTTTAACTTCTTTCTCAATCTTGCTTAACATGCAGTCCTCCTGACGTACAGCTCAAACCTGGGCAGGTGGATGAGTATAAGCGAATGCACGCTTCTGTCTGGCCTGAAGTACTTGAGACATTGAGGAAAGCTCATATCACTGACTACTCAATCCACCACTATCCACCACTTCAATTATTAATAGCCACATTCAAATATACCGGCAGTGACTACGCTGCTGATATGGCCAAAGTGGCTGAGGACCCTGGAACGCAGAAGTGGTGGGCTGTAACTGACGGTTTGCAGGAGAGCTTCGTTGAGGGTGCAACTGGAAGTGGAGCAGATATACCATGGTGGCAGGTAAACCATCATCTCTGAGGTTCTAAATTTTCTGTTGAATGCAGATTTTATCTACACAGGAGATTGAAGAGGTGTTCAGGTTTGAAGCATGAAGGTCGCCCTAAGTAATTAAACAGGACTGTTGAGGATCAGAGCTGCCGGATCGTTTCTGTGAAGTGAAACAAAAAGCGCGTACTCATATCAATGAATACTCCAGCGGCTGCGTTGTTTCAGCGACATGATACTCTCAGATGATGCACTTTCGTATGAAGCTTGATCCCAACAACCACGATGATCAATCCGACTCTCTTGATATGTTCACGCCATGTGTATTGAGAAGAATGACAGTGTTCATCGGCGAAGTTACTTTCGGTTTCATTGACCATCCTCTACGGGGTATCCGTTAGAGGTCGTTTTCGCGGTCGAAGTTGCTAGTATGCAACAATGGTGAATACGAATCAAGAAACTTGGCCGCTGTAGGTATAAATCAAGCAATACTATTCCTGGCATGGCTCAGACAGCTGGATGCTAAATTAGAACCTCAAGTCTGGGCATCTGGGTCCTCACTGAAACGCTGATGTCTCATATTTTCGTCACGTGCTGAAGATCACCGTAATTTGATCCGACTCATCCTGGAATGATATTCATTCCCATCATCTCCGGGTGAGACTTCGGCATGTTGCCAAGGCAAAACTGCCGCACGTTCATGACAAGAGGTACGCCCAGCCCCACTTGTAGCCAGACGTAAATTCATAGAAAAACATACGATTGACCCCAAGCTAATAACAGTGTTGCTCATTTTTCAATGTCTGATTCCAGTCCATCGGTGTGCACTGACAAGCTCACAAAAAACCTGAGAAGCTTAAACCATGACTTCGACTGAACAAAGGCCCCACTGTCGCTTGTCACGAGAAGAGAACAAAAGGAGTCACAATTCCAGGAGATCAGAGATCTGATAGCGTCAGACAATTTTCCTCTTTTCCGGCCGCCATCATTTTCTAGTCTCATAACTGGACCGTTCTATTGGAGCGTTTTTTCCTGCGTCTCCTTACGTTCCTTGCCTAGTGCCTGGTCTTCGTCTGTCTTTCTTTTTTCTCTCTCGACACAAAAACTACCTTTATTGCTTCATCTTTGCCGTCAATATGCAGGCCTCAAGACACGTCATTTTCTTCTTTGCTTTCGTCGTCGTTCTGGTTAGCGCAATCCCCCTTCATCATCATCGTCGCTCGCAGTGCGGTGGTGTACCTAGTTTAGCCGTGTCCAGCGCATCTACCGCTACTGCCACCACTGAAAGTGCTTCTCGCAGTGGATCCCCCAGTCCCTCATATTCCAGCAAGTCCGGGTCTTTTAGGGAGGCAAATACTAACACGAAGTCGTCTGGTAACAACTTAATTGGCAGCTTGCTTGAGCAGCTCTTGCCTATCGCCAACTCAGTGGCCTCCTGGACTACCAGTCCTTCTGCAGAGGCTCTTCCCCTTAATGATGCCACCTTCCGTCCGACAAAAGAGATCAAAAGTCTCTCTCATAATTATGTCAATGCTCCTGACGGCAAGAAATCAATGCAGGCTCATTACCCTAAGGGTTCCTTTACCTTTGGCAATAAGCCTCAGGGCGGTTTCTCGTTCTATGCCCCCGGTCCTCAGAATGTTGATCTTTCCACCGCTAAGGAAGCCACTTTCGGGTATTCTGTGTTTTTCCCTGAGAACTTCGATTTTGTCAAAGGTGGCAAACTCCCTGGGATCTGTAAGCCTCTTTCTTTTTTTCCAGAATAGTTTGTTGTTCATAACGACAACTTTCTTCTCAGACGGTGGCAATAGCGAAGAGGAAGCTGTAAGCTGTTCAGGTGGCCGCCGCGACGATGGCTGTTTCTCAGCCCGTCTCATGTGGCGTAGTCAGGGAGATGGTGAACTCTACACCTATCTTCCTCCCTCTTTTTCTGAGAACCAGGCTGTTTGCAATGTCAAACCTGAATCCCTTTGCAACTCCGTATATGGTGCTTCTGTCGGGCGTGGGTCCTTCAAATTTGCCGCAGGCAAACGGACGAATGTCAGCGAGCGTGTCAAGCTCAATGACGCCGGCAAGGCCAACGGTGAACTTGAGCTCTTCGTTGATGGCAAGAGTGTCATCAATGTTAAAGGCCTTGTTCTTAGGAACAGTGGGGCAGGCAGGATGAGGGGCATTCAAATGCAGACCTTCTTTGGAGGTGAGCAGTTCACTGTGCTGTGTCACGTAGATCAATGTCTTACTATATCGCATTACAGGCTCCACTAAGGACTACGCTACTCCCAAGGACCAAGATGTCTTCTTCTCTGACTTCTCTGCCGCCATCACCGAATCTCTCTGAATCAGCTGACGCGCCATGCATTCCATTTGCCCACCCCTATATTTTCTTGCATCATTTGAAATGATGAAGAGATAGTCGCTCCTTTTACATTCACGCTTCATTTCTTACCTTTTCACAAGTGGCCAGGGTGCTGGTTTCTCCCTGCTTCTATTTGGTAGCTTAATGCTGCGACATGATCTTGAAGTATCACGTCGCGATTTCGTTTTCTTCACTCCTGTACTAGAGCTTTAGTAGATAGTTATCTAGTTGTCCGAAAAGCTCTTGAAGAGCTCTTCGAGGGCAGCCTTTTAAAGGATAGGGGTAGCACTGGCAGTCTTATCTACGAAGAAAACGTTGCCGGATGACTTCTCGTAGGAATTTTACATAGATTTAGTACAGTAATTATCGTGATTTAACAATGTAAGACACTAGACTCATGAACTGATAAACTCTTTTTTTTTAATTAACAATTTCTTACACGGAGCGCGGTGGCAGACTGTGGGAACTGATAAACTCCATCTAGATATAAATAATTGATTTAGTCTCAACGTCATTGTCGCTAACCTTATTGCTAATGAAAGAATCATTGTTCGATAGTCAATCATCACTTATATTCGTTTATTAACTTGATTGTCGACTTCAACATCTTTGGGAGCTATGAGGACCTGACGACATGGAATTGATAGCAGCACGGGCTGGATGTGTTATGTGCACCAGGGTTACAGTCTTGATTGAGCATCAAAGTTGTGGAGCGTCATTACCAGGACAGGCTCAATTGCCATTGTTTCATTGTCATTGAAAAGAATCAATTGACTGTTGGCAAGGCAATCTGTGGTGTCTATTGGACCACTCTAGGTCAGTGTGATCAATTGCATCAGGGAGCTCCTACCAATTACAGTATGCTTCATTTCTTTTGAGACAACTTGTATGATATCAACTCAACTGATGCCACGGCCTTTCCACAGAGTATTATGTAATATTTGAACAGTACCATGAGAACGTCTTTCAGACTGATGGAAACAAGTAAATGATGTTTTTGGTCGAGTTGGCCTTCATAAGTGTTTGACTGTTTGATTATTTTGAGGTATGGAAAACTGATAGGTTCTCGGTCACTGATCCGAATCCATGATGCGTTTGGAAAAAGAATGGTCAGTATTAGAGGAGCAGATGACATATTATTTACCGATGCTGGGATGAGGCATATCCCAGGAGGATTTGGGGAAGGGAGATATGGCGAGAAATAATACTGAGTTTTGTCTGCTGAAAATCTACTCTTGATATTCCTACGATTCTGAAAGCTTGTATTTCCTGCAATACTTTATCTCTGTCAAATTCTATCGTTTTCCGTTTCTCTATCGCATGTTGTGGCAACTTCCACTGTCAAGGTCTTGCTTTGCACTGTAAATTTAAGTAGAATTTAATCTGAAAGCCCACCTTTTAGGTAAGACCTAGAGCACATCCATGGATGCTGCTCTTCTTGAACCCTTATCATATAGTCAAGCAAGGAAACTAAAAGACTGCGATTTGTAACTAGGGTCCGATTGGTAAAATGTGGCCCAAATTTGGCAACATTGACAAATTTCTATACCATTCTCGGCTTGCATACAGGCCGACCCTTGTCAAATGCTTCTAGAGGTCTTAGAACGGTCACCGTGCTGTGGGTATCATATATCTTGGAACTTGTGGTGTTTACATGATAGTTCTACCTTTTATACTATCAGTGCCTGATAACCTCATAGAATGACAATGTAAGAGAAAAAATAATAACAACCGAAATTACTAATTGGCTGCTGATGTAACACAGTCCTTATGCTCGTATGCGTTCACCCTACTGCAACACAGGGAAATACCTCCCGGTTCACAATGGCATGCCCATACCAACTCCTTCTTCTCCACCAATCAAATTGACGTCGGTTTCTGCTGTCGAGGCATTCCTCGCTGACACTCCTTTTGCAAGCCAGCGTATCACGGAACTATCAGGTGGGACTATCAACTACGTATACAGATTCTGCCTGCGTACGCCCTTTGAGGGTTGTCAGTCCGTTGTGTTGAAGCATGCCCAACCATTCTGGAAGAGTGCGGTATCTAATATCTGGGAGGTGGAACGCCAGGTGGGAGTAAAAGCATAAGGGACACAATGTAAAGAGAGTAACCGCTAATGTCAGATTTTTGAAGTGGAAGCAATGACACGTATCGGGATGGGCCTTCGATCAAAGTTACCCATTCAAATACCTACAATTCACCATTTCGATGTTCACAACAATTTTGTGATCATGGAGGATTGTGGTGATGATGTTATCACCCTCAGAGAATTTTTCTGCTCTGGCAGGGTCTCCTCCCAAACTTAGCCGAGAATATCGGCGCTGCTATCGGCCAATGTATCGCACTCGTTCACGAATGGAGCAGAAGCAATCCAGATGGTATATTGGACACTTTTGACAATAGTTTGCATGCCAAAAGGACCATTGCTGATTTGAACTACGATCGTCTGGTGGCTACGTTGCAGCACTGTGATAAAGATGATCTACCACTGTTGTCTGACTTGGAAATACCACCATCCGACATTCAGACTATCTCAGAGATAATTGACGAATACCATACACACCTGATGTCTCCCCGAGTCCCTGGTCAAGATGTTGTAGGTCCATTCTTTTCCAGAGGAGACCTTTTCTCACGTGAAGCCTAGCTCCTCATGGGAGACCTCTGGCACGAAAATATTCTCATCAGTGTCGAACAACGCCCCCCTCGCCTCTACATTGTGGATTGGGAGCTTGCGAGAACAGGTTTACCAGGCTCGGAAATTGGCCTATTTTGCGCTTATCTCGAATTACTGGGACAAGGAAGTCGGGTCGCCCGTGAGTCAACATCAACAATGCTTCAAAGCTTTCTAGATGCCTACGTTCAAACTTCGAGTAGAGATATTCGCCTAGCACAGGACACTTCGGTGCATTGGGGAATCAACATCATCTTCTGGACGCCTCGCGATCCCCCTGGTAGCAAAGAATTGGTACAAAGTTTGGTTAGGAGGGGCGTGGAATTTCTAGTACACTCCAGGGATCTATATTTCCTAGCACAGTCGCCCTTGAAAGATCTTCTACCAATGTCAGTTTGATAGATACTGGTCGACCATAGACAACCCCTTCTGACCTCACCGTTCGCCATTTTGTGCGGTTCTAGGTCCCGGACATGTTATGTTTCAAAAATGTAGTTCGCCACCATCACGATTAATTATGATCAAAACCCGATCAGCCCTTCTTTCCAGTATGTGGACTACTGTGTGAATCACAAGAGAAAGGAGCGAGCATATCAGGAAGTTAAAACTCTGAGAAGTTCCACGTGAAATAAACTTGGGCTATTCCAAAACATCTTCTCGTTGGAAGTAATCGATCGCGGTCCAGATTGTGCAACATGTGTGAACCGATAAACAATCGTGGCTGTAGCTTGCCAAAATGAAAAACCGATCTGGTACACAAAAAGCAATCCAGGGTTGAGTTCCGGGCGGAGGAGATAAGTTCATGTCTTCTCGATAACAATTCAAATTGTCGTCACATCCGCCGAATTGACGCTCCTCTTGTTGTCAAACCAGAATTCATCTTCTAATATCTGGATTTTGCCTGTCGCAATATTTTGATAGTATTGAAACAGTATTGGAATGTTGATATTCGAACCTAGTCCAGACAAGTATTCACATGTCACATGGGTATGTATGAAGATGCTCAGCTACGCCACTGTAACAACCTTTTCTAATAGGTCTTAGGGCAGGCTGAAATCCTACACGTCCCACAAGGCAACCATCTACAACATGGATTGCTATCACTCAAAAAATGAATATTACTACGATCATCTGGAGAGTTATGACTCTCCAAGTACAATTCAACTGACACAAAGGTCTTTATCCAATGAAATGTTGTTGCTAACAGTTCCCTTTCTGATTGGACGCTTTACAATTTTATTTTTTTTCATGTGGCGATTTACTCTGACTGAACGGACAAACTGGGTCTATGTAGAGCAGCCGAAGCATTTCATAGAGCATACGAGTTTGATCAGGAAAATACTACGGTGATGGATTTCGCGTGTGGTATCGGTGCGTCGACGCCTGATCAACCTACCTAATTGACGAGCAGCTTATTTATTCCGGTCCTTCTGGCTTGGGGAAGCATAGGTTTAGTATCACAAGAACTGATTCCATATGTAAAATCTATTGTCGGCATCGACATAAGTCAGCGAATGGTAGATGAATATAATCGAAGAGTGGCAAATCAAGGAATCTCTATGGAAGAGATGCATGCCTTACGTGCCAATATTCTGGACTCAGATTCGGACCAGCTCGAAAGCATGTTAGGATCCTTCGACGTAATAACAGTCAGTGTCTTCTTACTTGCGTCAATTCTGTCGTTCATCGGGCTTACAGTGTACTGCCTCCTACCACCATTTCGACGATATCAAACTGATGACACAAGCACTCAGCAAATACCTAAAACCAGGTGGTACTCTCCTCGTCCTAGACCTCCTCAAGGAGGGCAATCTTATGATTAATGGAGTTTTCGCCGAACATGGTACTCACGACATTGTTGCTCACAAAGGAGGGTTTGCGCGACATCAAGTTGAAGAAGCCTTCAATGCTGCTGGACTTCTGTCCTTCAATTTTGATGATGCTATCAGCGCGAAGAAGAATGGGTACTCGGTTACGTTGTTCGTTGCTCGTGGTATCAAACCACTTGCTGCATCCTGACCTCTAAGAATGGAATTTGAGTAATGCAATTCGTTTATGGGATATTTTATTCAGCTCAGAGAAGTCATGCATGCCACTGAAGCTGAAAACTGGGATCCATTGAAAACGATAATTATTGAACGACATCGATTTTTCTAAGACTTATTGTATATTTAATTAGGTAGCATCTCTACTTCATATGTTCCTTTTAAGAGTTATGTTTTGAAGGTATTTGAAACTGACAAATCAATGTGAATGGAAGAATCGTAGAGCAACAGGTCAAACCGGGTTGGCTTGAATTATAAGCGGGGTGTGCATCCTTAACAACGCCAATCAGATTTCCATCATAAGGGATTTATTGATACTGGTTACCTCACCATATGCATGCCCACGATCATCATCACGACACAGTGACATAAGTCGATCGACAGCTCATTCAAACTTTCAGCTACAGCCGTGCTGTTCTTGGTTAACCGCAGTTTGATGGAATAAAATCATAGTTTGGAGACGGTAAGGTCGAAAGATTTCCAGCGAAGGATATCCTAGCTCCAAACGAAAATCATCTGTTCGTTGAGGCTTTAAGACAAAAAAACCCAGCCATTCAAATGACAGATCCGACACTCACAACACAGTGGATTTTCTGACTGTCTCGTCCCTCAAGGACCACAGCCAAGAAACGGGAGCATCGAGAACACCTTCATCTGAACGAAAGTTTCCCTCCAAATCTTTTCTTTGCCACTTCATCTAACCTCTTTTTCACTTCCTTAAAAGCTTTCCACCAGGCTATTGCAGCACGTTCATTCGGATCCTGACATGTGGTCTGAGGATCCTCATCCTCAAGCTCTCCCCACATCCGCCTCAGTAATACCAACCACCATTTCATGATAGATACTGCTCTCTCTAACCCCATGTCGCCTTCACGACTCTCCATGCATTGTAAAAGATATCTTGAGAAAAACTCGAGATCCTTCTCCTTCGGTACCCAATGTCTATAGCTTGTCACCCATTTTTCAATCACGGACTGTATATCGTCCGTCTCGAAATAGCACAGCTTCTCCTTCCCGTTACCCTGCTGGCGCAGTATTGGAGGTTGAATATATACTGCCTTGGGTGCAGGGCCCCGCCTACGTCGTCGTGAGGGCGAAGTAAAGGGCTTGATAGGTTTCAGGACTTTGCGCTGTGTGGATTCGTCAGGCACGTATCCTTCCTTTTTGAGGACTCGTGCCCTGATCAGCTGCTCTCTTTGTACTTTGACTGGCAAATCAGCGAATACTTCAGGGTCGATGTCAAGATCTCGCAGTTGCGCTTCCGTTATGCGAACTGGGGGTGGTTTAGGTTTGTCGAGTCCAAGAGCGCGAAGAAGTGATTTGTTTCCATGTACACTAATTCCATGACGAGGAGCTAGCTGTTTCGTGATACGACTATAATCGGTTTCTCTGCCCACAACAGGCTTTGGTGGGAAAATATCAACAGCCCGAAAATTCGGCGTTGTGTCTCGTGGTGAGTCCGAGACTCGTAGAAAGAGAGGGTTTTGACGATGGGCAGGAGAGAATTGGCGACGTTGCAAAGGATCTAAGGGACCAATCCCAGAGGTATCTGCAACTCGAACATGTGGGGACCCTGAACGTCTCTGATACTCCTTCTCCAATTCTTCTCGCAGATCTCGAGGTAGGGCCTCAAAAACCGTCATATCGAGCTGAGAAATCGGAGGGAGGTCGACGCATTCGGTATTAGGGAAATTGCTGATTGCTCCTTCCGTTACACGCGAAGGTCCTGCCGGGATCTCTTTAGTGTCTGATGCATGTTGGCAAAGTTTCAAAGGGCCCCTTTTTGCACTAGAGTTGAGCTTCTTGAACGGTAAAACAGACTGGACAGCCTGCATCGAGGTTGACCCCTGTTTCAGCGGTTCGAGCTTTTGTATTTGGATCCCGATCCCCCTGAGCTCTTTCGGATCAAAGTTAAGTGACTTTAGCAACTTCCAAGCTTGTTCTCCAATGATTTTTTCATCGTTGACCGGGCTACCACCGTTCCCAACAAGTTTAGCCTGTTTGTTGAACGTATCACATTTTCCGTGCCCAAGAAACTAAGCCAAGGTTAGTTCAGAGCGACGATGCTATGACTTGGAAATTCACACCTTGGGTGGTTCCACGGGAGCGGTAGGGTCTCTCTTCATGATTTTCAACGTTATTGAACGTCCTAGCACTTCGCTCTCGTCCAATCTCCGCTTAACCTCCTCTGCCATCTGATAAACGAACTTCTCCGCCTGTTCATCGTTTTCAAAACGAATGCCGTACTAAGATTACCATATCAATTGCATCGCAAGAGGTCGGTTCCAGATGCAACTTACATTGATCTCACAGCTAACCGACTTCCTCTCTTTACTACTCTCTAGCTGCCGATCGTCTATTCCCCGTACTGCATTGTATAATGTCTCGCCCGTTGTTCTGCCAAGAGCGTCGCAAAGTGTATTTTTGCTCATACCAGTGATCTCTCCCAGCTTACTTGTACCCAGTTTCTTCAACGCTTTTTGCTTCGTATTGTATCCGAATCCATGAAGGTCGGTGATCTCTAGGGATTCAATAAAGGTGGAAAGCCCTTCTGGCAATAAATGATGAGAGCCTGCTGGTTTCGCACGACGTGTAGCCAGACGCGCCAGCATGATGTTGTGGGAGATACCGATGCTAACTAAATAATAAGATGAGCCGAAGGTTAAAAAGTAGATTCACAGATGAATACCTTCACAGCCAGTCGCTTCACGAATAGCGTCTCGAATAGACTCTGCGACTACTTTTGCCGAGTCATGGCCATGATTTTCTCCCAGTTCCATCAAAGATATCTCATCACGAGCACGTACTGCACTGGTAACTTCAATGAGCGCTTCATCTACGGACACTGCTTGAAGATCATCTGCTAATGACATGAGTACCGTATAAAATTTCAGTGAATGCTCCTTATATCTAAAGCCGTTGGTGAGAGCCTATGACACCAAATCACAAAGACCTCACTTTTCAAATTCGTATGGTATTGTGATGACATGTGAACAAAGTTTCCTCGCTTGTTGTAGACTGATATAAAGCAATGAATGTCAATGAGATCGTAGCAATGAACAATCATACCTCATACCATTGCGTATTCCGAATTCGCGAGCCTCGTAGCTGCAACTGGCAATCTCACTCGTACTCAAAGTCCCGCCTTGGACTCCTTGAGAGTGACAGACGACAACCGGTTTTCCCTTTAGCTCTGGCCTCGATACCAATCCCGCCGATACAAAGAAACAATCAAAGTCACAGTGCATGATAACTCGTTCGTTGTGATTGTCAAATCCTGCTTTGCTCTTTCCCTTCCATTTCTTTGGTGAATTTCGCATGTTGAGACGTGCACCTCGCATACTGATATTATCAAAGGCAGGTTTTCGTAAAGCTTCAGGGGTACTACTCAATCCAGACTCCGCTTTCTCTTGAGCTTCAATGACTAATGCTCGTAGCTCAGACTTCCATGTCGAGAGGTGATGAAGGCGAGAGTTTTTGTAATAGCCCTCAATGAAATCGGGTGCGATCGAAGTGTGAGCTTTGCGCCAGTCGGGATTCGCCATAGCCACTTGAGCGTTTGGATTAGAGGTCGCAGAGGCGTAACTCATAATATTGCGAGTATCTGAGCCAGCTAAAGATTTCGTTAGATAGAGGGAATCCGTCTCACTGGCTGACACGTTTGTTGTGGATGCATCAGCCGCTTGCCCCGGATGATTGGAGACGCTCCCGGATTGGTGCAAATTAGGGCCAGGTGTGGCAGCGTTTGAGAACGTCTGTTGTTTAATGGAAACCCCTTGACTGTCTTCTACTCGCTCAACTGGTTTGAAGATGTAATCCTGCCATGGAAGGAGGACACCTGCTGAGGCACTATCTGTGAGCCACTCCGGCTTGACAACCTTCATAGACTTGAACTCTTTAATCTTAGCAGGCGTCAAAGAACAGGTAATGATATGGGTGCTAAGAACCATTCTTGAACAAAAGATCGTAACATTGACGTTATAAGACGCACACTATGCCTTTCTTATCTAGGTAGGGTTGAAATATTCCCCCATTTTCGACTATAAGTTTTCTAAGTTCTTGTACAGATGGTCGGGTCCAGCCGTTGATCTACAAAGTGTTGTCAGGACTGATGAGATTTTGTGTGTCAGTTCAACTGACATGGATAGCAATGCCTTGAAATAGTCCAAGGTGTTTTCTTTCGCTAGCGTTTGTCTGATTCTGTAATTCATGGTTTTGTATCTGAAGTTTTGCTCTCTTCCTCTTCATATATTCTCTGAATTGTCCGAAATGAGATGCTCCATAGATAGCGTCGTCTTGTTCTTGCTCCGACTCAGCGTCACAGAAGCGGCGCTTCAGTCCTGATTGCGCAGGAAAGAAGTGCGTTTCTGCATTCTTACAGTCATCTTCAATAGCGTTAGGATGATTGGCTAGCTGGGTATGTTCATTTTGAGGTTTGTCACCGGGCAAGGTCATGCTCTGGAGAGCTCTGAGAAAATTAGAATCATCTTCTCCGAAGTAATCAGAAGAGTTTTGAGAGTTCCCTGATGACTCTGGCATCATAAGTGATACATGTTGGAAAGGATACCCAAATAGTGTTGAGAGATCTCATTGGCACCATCGATCACGTGCCTATTTTGTACCAAGTGCCACACAAACTCCCAGAATCATACAAATTTGTAATTTATGATAGGTCGGGATATGAAGTAGCTCACAATAATGCTCATGGCCAAAACATCTGTATCACTGAGATAATCAATAGGTCGTAATGGATCCGTTTGTACTCAACTCCTTTGAAAGAGATACATACACAGCGCAACCATTGAATAGTCATAATAAGATGAGTGTTCATTCAACGTGTGGTGACTGATTAGGCTATTGGGTATGCCCTTCTTAATTCTTGCTCTCGATGACTCAATCAATGGCTTTAATTGCAGGCTGAGGATCCTGAGTGTGACATTCTTAAGTCCAGAGTTGGCTACCTATGATGATTCCTTTGCAGTCCATATCATATTTGAACATGATCTGAAAATTGGTGTGATTGCCTCTAGTATAGTTCGCGCCTTGATCTGATCTGATCGTCAACTACAATTTCTACGGACCGTTGGACATTGTACGGAAGCGCGGGAGAGTAACTTGATCAGATTGCCGATGATAAAATGAACTGACTACGCTCTTCTGTCCTATGGCCCGCTCGAGAACTGGGTCCCCATGTACCGTTGTCATTAAACTCGGTGAGTCAGCCTAAAGTTAACGGCACAGTATTTTTTACGATCCTGTTGGTTTCAGGTACCTCCTCCATCGTCCATGAACAGACACATCAGCCACTCTTATCAACCCTCTCCTCGGTCGTTGAAACGACAATACAGTTGAAAAGGAATGGGCATAAAGTTGTTCTTGTCAGCTCTGGGGCAATTGGAGTGGGACTCAAGAGGATGGATATACCCAGTCGGCCGAAAAGCCTTGCTGGAAAACAGGTGCGCAATTTAATCTTCAATTCCCTCCTTCGTGCTAACATTTTCAGGCATTAGCTGCAATTGGACAAGGGCGACTGATTGCTTTGTGGGACAATTTATTCGGACATTTAGAACAGCCTATTGCCCAGATTTTGCTGACCAGGGGAGACATTTCAGATGTACGTCCGGCAATGCTATCGTTCACAGAGGCTGATTTTACGATTTAGAGAACACGATACCTTAATGCCATTAATACCCTACAGGAACTTATATCTATGGGAGTTGTCCCTATCGTGAATGAAAATGACACCATCTCCGTTAGTGTGAGTGAAAAATTGCCTGTTGAATCCCTGTAATAGTCCGCTTGACCTTATGAACAGGAGATTAAATTTGGTGACAACGATACTCTTTCAGCCATCACCGCTGCAATGATTCATGCAGATTATCTCTTCCTTCTTACAGACGTCGATGGACTATACACAGCAAACCCCCGGAAAGATCCAAATGCTAGGCTCATAGAAGAAGTTGAATCAGTATCGGCCATTCGCAATCAAGGTTGGTGTATACACTTTTGGTGGTCCTTCGGCCTTTCTTCTTATCATGGTCCTCTTTGTTTTAAGTAAGCACGACGACATTAGGGTCCAACCTTGGAACAGGCGGAATGGAGACAAAGTTAATTGCAGCAGACATCGCCACTGCAGCTGGTGTAACTACTGCTATCATTTCAAGCAAACATCCCGAGAACATTTTGAATGTCATCGAATACCACCAACGCAACTCTCTAAAAGCACTCTCAGAACCTTCTACTCCTTGTGACCCTCTATCAGGTCGCACTAGTCCCACTTTAGCCATGAAAAAACTCGATACTTCTGCTATCCAGGCTGGTGAAGTCGATGATCGTCGCTCAGCTACCTTCCGACCACCTCATACGTTATTCAAAGCCTCCCCAGCACCACTCCGTGATCTCAAGTCCTGGACGAGTCATACACTATTCCCTGCCGGAAGTGTGATCATTGATGCAGGCGCACATTTGGTCCTTTCACGTCGGGAGTCTGGAGGTAGATTGCTGGCAGTGGGGGTCCGCGGTGTACTGGGTGCTTTTGCATCTGGTCAGGCGGTCCGGATCTGCATCGCACAAGGCGATTCGATTTCCTTTGCATCGCAAGAAGCGGCTCGCGAGAAGTATAGAGAAGGTTTCGGCTCAACAAGGCCAGGAACTCCCACTATGACAACCCTTTCAGAAGTGGCATCACTACAAGGAGAAGAATATTCAAAAGACAATATTCATGCTATTTTGGATACAGATCCAAGTTCAGGAGACAGGAGCCCAGAATTCACAGAGGCTAACTTAATTGAGGTTGGCCGAGGGCTTGCAAACTATAACTCGGTCCAAATCACTCGTGTTAAGGGGCTGAACAGGTGTGTATGTCCTCTTCCGTATTGAACGAATACTGATACTTCGAAGTTCGCTTTTGACACAGGTCCTGGGATATGCAGACTCAGAATATGTGGTCGAAAATGTCACAATCCGAGTACCTCCGTGACATATCTGTGAAATTTGAACGTGTTGCCCAATACAAGTTGTATTTGAACGTGTATTGCCCAGTTTGGATATCTTGACTGAGGTTTTATTTATAAATACTGATTTAATAATTTTTATCCTAACTCCACCAAGTCTCCTCTGTCTGTTCCTCAGTTCATCCCCCTGTTAATGTTTTGATTTGTCGTTCTCTCTCTCTCTGTTTCATGCACCACAATAACTCTATCCGTATCTTGACAGGTGTGTTCTACCTATTACTCCCAGTGTTAAAGAGCTCTAACATTCTGCCAGGCAACAGCCACCCCGAGCTCGCTCAAGCTGTGGCTGAGCGGTGAGCTCTTTTGAGTCGCCTTTAGGAAATGCGACTTTAACCGTCGTCCATCGAAATTATGATTCTTGACATCATCAGGCTGAATGTCCCGCTTGTCCCTGTCACAGTCAAAAAATTCTCCAACGGAGAAACCAACGTCAAAATTTCAGAATCTGTGCGAGATGAAGATGTGTTCATCCTTCAGTCTGGCTGCAGCGATGTCAACGACAACTTGATGGAACTCCTGATTCTGATTTCTGCCTGTAAAACAGCCTCCGCACGCAGGATCACTGCCGTCATACCTTGTTTCCCTTATGCCCGCATGGATAAAAAAGACCAGTCCAGGGCACCAATCACAGCGAAGCTGGTAGCAAACATGCTCGTGGTTGCGGGTTGTGATCATGTCATTACGATGGACCTTCATGCAAGCCAAATTCAGGGCTTTTTCGACATCCCAGTAGATAATCTGTGGTCGGAACCATCAATGGTTTCGTACATCAAGCAGAGTATTCCTGGGTGGGCAAACGGCATTGTTGTTAGCCCAGATGCAGGCGGTGCCAAGCGGTGAGTAATTTTCGCTGACGTCTATGATGGGTCACGGGTCTCAAGTCTGCTCCAGTGCAACGGCAATGGCAGATAAACTCGGAATTGAATTTGCCCTTACTCATCGGAAGCGTGAGGGGAAATCTCAGACTGCTCCAGAACGAATCGAAATTCTTGTTGGCGATGTCAAAGACAAAGTGTGTACAAGCTTCCCTCCAACCCATGTGGTATAATGTAATATTGTACCAGGTTGCGATCCTCCTCGATGACATGATTGACACTGGCACCACCCTCGCTCTTGCCGCTCGAACCCTGCAAGAGAAAGGTGCCAAGTCTGTCCATGCGCTCATATCGCACGGTACTATTGTTAGGCCCTTTTGGTCAGCGCTCTCAGCTAATTATATGATCAAGGTCTTCTATCGGAAGCCAACCTAAGCTTGATAGATGCGCTGCCCATCGAGAAGCTTGTGGTATGTTCGTCTATTTACAAGAAGAGATTAATGCTGAGATGATCAGGTCACCAATACCATTCCGCAAAAACAACATCAAGACTTATGTTCCAAGTTGATCACTATCGACATAAGCCCAACGATCGCCGAAAGTATTCGTAGAACGCACAATGGTGAAAGTATCAGCCTTCTCTTTGGCGATTGGGCCGATACCCCGAGCCTAGCTATAGTATAAAAACTCCCTTCTGGTAGCTGTTGTAATATTCATGCATTCGTAGAAATATACTCGTATATTACTTGGATTGGCATACTATTGGCATACTTTGTTGTTATATAATATGTATTTCACATTTCATTCTCATCATTTGTTATGACAATCGGCATACATTCGGCATATGGTTAATAAAGAATTCATCACGTATTGGAATCCCTTGGTGGTGCTTTCGCAGCATCCCTATCAGTAGAAAGTATTGCTTCAACATTTGCACCTATTTTAAGACGATCCTCGATGCTGAGCGTCGGTGCCGCATATCCCAATCCTGATACATTATTAGAGGTGGCTGGTGTCTAAGATGGAGAAAACATACTCAATGACGAATATTGACTCGGTAGCTCCTCTGAGTAAACCGGAAGTGTTGATAGGTCAAGGCCATAAGACTGACCTAACCACGCAACTCGATCTTCGTGATCCCTGTCCATCATAATTATAGGTGATATATTCGACGATGAGAATTTTGACCTTACATGCGCTAAAAAAAATTCGCATTTATGTCAATGAGATGCAACTCAGCGAATAAATTAAATACTCTTACTTCTTGTCGTGTCAAGGGATGGATCAAGACACTATTCATTCAACATCGTTAGTGTTCAATATGCCCAGAATAGGATGGGCTGGCACACCTCAAGTTGCCTCTATTGAGACACATGTATGAGTAAACCGCCGAAAATGTTTCGGATGGGCACCATATTTCATATGAACCAGTGACAAGTAGCGGAGTTGAGAAGGAAAAACTTTTTTGGGTTGTTCCACAGATCACCGGTACTGACCGACAGGATGCGGTCCGATCGGACCAGTATTGACACGGAATAAAGGAACAGCGACAAACGCCCCATCACGACGGAGGCAAAGTACTGCATCTCGGAGTTTCAGTGCTGCTTGATGCTCCTCGTTGTTGTTCTGGTGAAAGTAGATATCTTTTCTCAGAGATTCATCATCACCAGAATTGATGGTACGGGGAGAAGGAGTTCGTTTTAGCAAGTGCTATGATTCTGGGGTTTCGACCTACGAAAATGCCATTCCCTTTGTATTAGGATGATGAGGTCGCATCGGTACTGAGATATGTCGAAGGGAATGGATCGTACTTAATCTCGGATTCAACGACGGTCTTGAGGTCCGTCTGAGGTTCTGAGACCTTCCTGGCATCTTTGAGTTCAAGAGTCGTGGCCATTGACAATCAAGGATAAAGATAAGGAAGTCGAAAGGTTGAAAACTGAGCTTGGAAAAGACTTGGGTACTTGGTGGCAGAGACTGGGATTCCGATGGAACTGATAGATATTACTAACTGGTCCGAGAACTTCGTACTCATCTTCTTGATCAACAGAAAATAAAGGTACACCAACAGCTGTAGTTGGGCTTACCAAATTACAATGACCTCAACATTCCCAGGCTAACTACGAGTGACGTAGACCATTCGTAGACCATTTGTAGACCATTTCATAATGTCGAAAAGGCCTCTACGGATAGCATTCCTTCATCCTGACTTAGGCATTGGTAATCTCATTACCTTTTCTCTTATTTCGTGAGCGATAAACTCATGACTCCCCAGGTGGAGCTGAACGTTTAGTAGTTGATGCTGCTCTAGGCCTGCAAAATCTTGGCCATAGAGTCGATGTATACACTTCACATTGGGATCCACAGCACTGCTTTGAAGAAACAAAAAATGGTATGGCTATATGTATCATTCGGCGTATGAGATTCTAAACCAATTGTAATTAGGTTGTCTGAACGTTCGCTACATCAAACCGCCTTTTCCTCGATCAATAAGGGGAAAGTTCCATATCCTTTTTGCTCATGCAAGGCAGCTACATCTCACCAGTCACCTTCTTTTGCGTCAAGGACCCTCATATGATGTCTACTTTGTTGACCAACTTTCGACTTGCATTCCCCTGCTACGTGCAGTTGGTAAAACTCGAGTGGTCTTTTATTGTCATTTCCCTGACAAATTACTCGCCAATGGAACGTATTTTTCTGGTGAAAACCTGGTGAGGGAACAAGGCAGTCTGTTGAAAAGAATATATCGTTATCCTATGGATTTGCTCGAAGAAATGACGACAAGTGCGTCGATTAAACTTGAGCTGAATATAATATACCATTCTAATTCTATCTTGATAGGACAAGCTGATGTGATCCTTGCGAATTCCAAGTTTACTGCTCGTGTGTTCAGATCGTATTTTCCTTCAATTCAATCCAATCCGGATGTCGTATACCCTGGCATCAATATCCAAGCCTACACGACTCAAGTAGATCTCACAGATCCAGAGATCACAAAAATAACATCGTACGTGAATCATTCATCCTCATGTTCATGAACGAACTTATAAGTGAGGTCAAGTCAGAGACCTACTCTGCTTTCTTTGAATCGCTTTGAGAAGAAAAAGAATGCAGCATTAGCGATTGAATCTTTTGCTAGATTGAAAAAACTGCCGAGCTTCGAAGGTCTGCGCCTCGTGCTTGCAGGTGAGTGATATATGTCCAGTGATTGTCCTAGACTTAAGCCATCTGCAGGTGGTTACGACCCGAGGTTGCGAGATAATACCGAGACTTTGGATTCCCTCATAGAGCTTGCTCAATCACATTCTCTGGCCTACGCTCTAGAAGCTCCTGATGAATCCACCGTTCTGACCCACACCAAACCATATTTCCCCGATGTCTTATTCCTCCTCAATTTCACGACTGCTCAACGCACCGCTCTACTTCATAGTTCCTCTACAAAAGTCCTTGTCTATACCCCCACCAATGAGCACTTTGGCATTGGACCTGTTGAAGCAATGGTTTGTGGTGTCCCAGTTCTGGCATGTGACAGTGGGGGTCCGACAGAAAGTGTCGTTGACAATTCGACTGGTCTACGCACTGGTTGGTTGCGTCCTCCTGATCCAGAGGTCTGGGCAGAAACTTTGCGAGAGATCCTCAATCTTCCTCCTCATGACAAGCAAAGTCTCTCTAGTCGTGGAAAACAGCGGGCTCGTGAGGTTTTCAGCATAGGTGCTATGTCAGAGAGGATAGAGGGAGCTCTGATGAAAGCTGTCTCGTTGGGGAAGGTCAATGGTCCTAGTGTAACTCATTTGACTGGTCTTTTAGTCGTAATTACTTGCATTCTTCTCTCTCTTTCTCTTCCCTTTTGGTGACTGTGCACTACTACTACTGGGATTGCTGATGTTCAGAACGAACACGACACGCTTTCCATGTTATTGGTAAACGCGTACCATTGATGCTCGCCTGAGACAAACGAGTTGAAAACAGTCATCACAAAAAGTGTATCAGAATCAACCGACCCCTTAAACACACAATTGTCTGATCATCGTCTGATCATCGTATTGCTCACAGGTTGCCACTATATAATATGTACGCCATGATTTAGTGAAAGTTTTACTGCCACCAAATCTCTGCATTCAGCTAGACGAGACACATCCACCATGTTGAATTTCTTTTTCTTGTCATTCTGAATTCTGAGGCTTGGAGAAAGAGGTACTCTATGAAGTTTTGCAGAGCCTCACAACAAGGCCTGACCTTTGAAGGTCCGTTGACTATAAAGCTCCAGTTTGATTGGATATTAGTCTAGTATCTGATTCTACTCGGACTTTTACTGTAACCGAACCCATACATTGAGTGTACACTAGTCATTGTTTTGAAGTAGCCTATTATGAATCGAATTCACTAGTCTGCGACCCTGCATGTGACTCGAAGGTGTTAAAGGGTGGCACACATCGCAGTAGAGTCCAGCCATGAAGTCTCTGCTCCCTTTTGTCATTCTCTGCTGCTCCCTCGTATCTGCTGTCCCATTCAACGATGCCCAAGTCGTCCTCGACCGCGTGCCCTCAGCACAAGACATTTTCAAAGTTACCGATGGGCTCAAGCATTCCGTGGCCGACTACCTACAAGACAGCAAGAAAGAGATATTGAAGGGAAAAGTAAACATGCAGAAATGGATACATGCAGGAAAGGAATACATCAAGCAGGATAACCTCCTATGTAAGTTGACCATCCCAAAACACATCAACGGAGAAGTAAACTCACATGTCTTTTGTTAGACGAGCATTTCTCACTTCCTGCTTTCAGCACTTACAAACTGAGGATCACCGAGCCGGAGCTTTGCGACCCCTCTGTGAAGCAGTATTCCGGCTACTTGGATATCGCGGAGGATAAGCACTTGTTCTTCTGGTCGGCTCCTGTGATTTGACAGTCTTACTGGGGTTAACATTTCATAAAGGTTCTTTGAATCGCGGGTAGCGCCGAAGTATGCTCCTCTTCTTATGTGGCTTAATGGAGGGCCTGGATGCAGCTCCTCAACCGGATTACTTTTTGAACTCGGTCCCTGCAGTATCATCAATGAGGGCCATAACACAACTTTCAACCATTTCAGCTGGAATCATCGTGCAAATATCATATTCTTGGATCAGCCTGTCAACGTCGGTTACTCTTATGCTGACGGTGATACCACCGTTGATTCTAGCCCTGCTGCCGGTAAAGATGTTTACGCTTTTCTTGAGCTATTTATGAACCGTTTCCCTCAATACTCCGAGAAACCTTTCCACCTCGCTGCGGAAAGCTATGGTGGCACATACGCTCCCAACATCGCAAAAGTTATCCATGATGCTAATAAGCAGCTTGCCATTGCTCCCACTCCTGGGTTGAAGCACATCAACCTCGCTTCTGTCATCCTCGCGAACGGTCTCACGGACCCGTATATCCAGATGGCCTCGGTGCCTGACTATGCTTGTAATGGCCCTTTTCCTGTTTTCAATCCGGAAGGACCGGAATGCAAGGCTCTCCGTGCTAAGGTTCCCGTTTGTCAACGGCTCATTAAAGCCTGTTACCGATTCAGCTCCCGACTCACATGTGTACCTGCCGAGCTTTACTGTAATGCCCAACTTCTCGGCCCAATAATGAGTACGTTTACTTGATCTAATCTCGTTCTATCTAACTGATTTTACAATAGAGACTGGACTCAACCCGTACGACGTGAGAAGGAAGTGTGATAGAGAAGCAGATGGACCCCTTTGTTACAAGCAAATGCAGTGGATTGAGACCTGGATGAACAAACCTCAGAATAAGGCTGCCCTAGGTGTCAATCCCGAAAGGACTTTTGAGTCCTGCAACATGAATGTTAATCAAGCTTTCACCATGAACGGCGATGCCATGCATAATTCTGCGCTCCTGCTCCCTGAGTTGATCGAAGATGGTATCCGCCTTTTGGTTTATGCCGGAAACGCTGGTGCGCTCTGCAGTTTTTTTTGTTCTGTTTGGTTTTATGAACCATTATCTTGACTTCAGATATCATGTGCAACTATATTGCAAGTGTTTTTCCTGCGCTGAAGGCCGAGTCTGTATCATTGATTCACTTACCTTAGGGCAACGAACGATGGGTTGAAAATCTCGAAACACAATTCGCTGACGAATTCAAGAGGGCCAAACCCCTTCCTGTCAATACTATCAATACCGGAGTACAGATAGGAGAGGTTCGCACCGCCGGTGGTTTTGGTATCACGGCAGGAAACATTTCGTTTGTCACCATTTGGGACGCAGGGTTTGTTATTTCTTGACTCGTCTTCTCGAGTGGTATTGAGCATGTATTTTTTTAGACATATGGTACCTTATGATCAACCTTTGGGTGCTTCGGTGCGGCCTTGCTTTTATATCGTCCCAGAGCAATGTCTCTAAATTCTAACATGCGTACTATAGGACCTGATCATACGCTGGATAACGAACCATCCCTTGATGAAGGAATTGCCTCAGGATTAAGTCGAACAATCAGTTTTCTTGAGAAAGGTCAGGACGTAGTAGATCTTGGACATTGTAGTGTGCCTTTAGCTCTCGAGGCATTTTCTTTGTTTGTAGCCCTTGATACCTATATATACACTTGTTGCGACTTCATCCAGCCCTCTGCTCTGATGTCAGTTTGCATTCGCAATATCACACAGCCTACTCTGAAGATGCAACCTGTCTACATTGAATTGAGAGATTGAGTTTGAAAAGTGCTACCTAGGTTGTGTTGTTGTACATATTGTACTTGCGTTATCAGCAGATGCTTACCGAGCGCGTCAGTCCAAGCCGCTTTTTATGAACGTACCTGCGTGTTCAAAGTAGTGGGGCAGAGGTTATCAATTCAATCAAAAGCAGTTTAATTTGATTTCGGCAATGCAACAAGCGATGAACAATAGCTAGGTCCGACAACAACTTGAGCTTCAGCTGACAGAGCAATACTAGTTAATAATAAATAAATCATAAACAAGGGCAATGTTTGCCGGAAGAAAAAAAGGATACCGAGGAATTGAATGAGTAAGCGTTGGTCTTGAAGATACGGACTCGGTAAATGTGACAGCGAATCAGAGGAAAGGAAAAAAAGATAGTGGATTTGACAACAAAACAACAGTCCCCTTTCGGCCCCTTGCAACACACGGACTACTAGAACAATGGGGGCATGCCGGCCAGAGTGGTATACTCGAGAATTGGATCAGGCTCGCAATCAGTAGCCCCGTAGTATGGATAGTAGCTTTGATGAACGAAGTCTTGGGGGAGTCCCATTGGAATGTTCCAGGGCTCGACCACGTTGTCGACAGGGTAATACTGATTTTGTCCCGTAAAGAAGTTGTAATTCGGGTCCATGATAGGTTGCATGTAATCAAAACCTGGCTCGACGTTCTGCACCATCGGCATCGGTGCCGATAAGTCGTACCCTCCGAAGAACACACCTGGGCCATCTATACCTGCGTTGCTTGACGTGGAGGCGACGTACGACTCCTAAGAGAAGATAATGAGTAAACGTCCCTTCAATCGTTGTTCGAAAAAATCATACCTGACCAAAGTAACCCCGCTCAACATCTGGAACGTGACGGGGCGCTTCGAGATCCGGAGACCATCCATACAATGTTGAGGGGACCGAGAAACTATCAGAAGCAGGTGCAGGTTTAGGTACGGGGGCGGGCGCATGTTCAGGTTGGGGGGCGGGCACAGGTTCGGGCTCGGGGGCGGGCACAGGCGCAGGGGCGGAGACGGTATCACTCTCAACACGTTGTTTAGAACGCTTTCGACCAGTAGATCCTTTCTTCTTTGTCGAAGGACGTCGGGGGCTGGGGCTGAAACGGTAGAAAGGGTACCTGATCGCGTGTTCTTCGCGTTCTTGTTTTGCAAGCTCCTCGAAGGGCTGCTTTTCCACGGGACTCAATTGGCGCCAAGCTGTAGCTGCACGCATAGAAAGTGACGGCTCGAGAGATTGGCCTGAGATGGTGGTGGTGCGCATGCGAGACCCTTGCTGACGGAGATATTCCTGGATCCATGAACAGCGGAATATGATGAACGAGTTCCTGGGGCGAGGCACCTCAGGTGCTCCTTGTGGGGGACGAGGGCGGGGAACCAGACGCATAGTGACAGGTCGTAAAAGGAGGGGGTCATCATCTGAAGGAGCGGACGATGGAGAGAGTGGTGAGAACGAGGGGCCGGGTTCTGATGGGGTATCCAAAGTGACCAACTGATAAGCCATTCCCGAAGGTGGGGTCCATCCAAGAAGCCTGTTTCCTGTGGGTTGGGACATGGCAATGCAGAGGACACGAATTCAAGTCGCTTGGAGTGCAACTTAGGCCCTTTTTATCGGCTCCTCACAGAGAAATATTGTCAGCACTGTTATTCGGCATGCTCAGATATCATCCTTGAATATAGATCGGAGATTTATCTGCAGCCATTAATCTAGATCAGTCTATTTCGGTTCTTCACAAGGTTTTCCACATCACCAGTTGTCTCAATGAGACATCCCAATTTTGGAAGATCTTGATTCGAATTCTTGATAATACAATAATCTTCAGCTGAGTGCTGCGCATGTTCAAAGTTTGGAACCAGATGGAAACCCACTAGCAGCCCACATAAAATTGCATAAAAAAACTCTTGTAAGCTAGCCCAGGTTATTTTTTGGTTTTAATCCGGAGCCTGAGTCCAAGGGTGCTCAATGAACGATATTAGGACAATGACCAGCTGATTCCAGTGATAAGAGGTTGAGGACTGTAGTTTCTGCAATATTTGCAAGCGCCTCTTGTGTAAGGAAGGCCTGATGACCCCTAATACGTATTCTCAGCAACTCAATGTCTTGACAAATGGAATGACAAACGTCATAAAAACATTATAAAAAGATAAGAGACGAGCAAAGACATCATCATGGATGACTTTTGCACTCGAGTCTGCAAAGAAATAATTTGATTCCTGCTCGTAGACATCCATGCCTACAGCAGAGACATGGCCAGATTTTAATGCACTATAGGCCTCCTATCAACAATCATGTTCTTGCACAAATCACTCAGATCACACACCGTATTAATGCATATGTGTCAATTAAGCCTCCTCTTGAGGTATTTATTAAAATGACTCCTTCCTTCATTTTTCCCAGTGTGTTGTCGTTGATGATATACTTTGTCTCTTCTGTCAGGGGGCAGTGCAAGCTGATGATATCGGATCTCTCTAATAGCTCTTTCAGATCGTTGACATAGTCAATTCCATATTCTGTGGCGAGAGGAGACGGGAAAGGATCGTATGCGATGACATTACAGCAAAATCCCTTCGACAGGATCCTTCCTGTTAATAACCCGATGTTTCCGGTACCAATAAGCCCGACTGTCCTTGCATGGAGGTTAAAGCCCAACAGGCCATCGAGAAGAAAATTTCCTTCTCGAACCCGATTATATGCTTTGTGATACTTGCGCACGACAGTCATGATCATCCCCACAGTAAATTCAGCCACAGCTTCCGGGGAATAAGCCGGCACACGGGCGACTTGGATATTATACTTGGCAGCGGCCGCTAAATCGACGTTGTTGTGGCCTGCACATCGCAAAGTGACGAATCTCTGAGTAAATCAAGGTCATTGGTGCCACAATATATGTTCAGGTGGGCTGGCGTACCACTCTCAAGTGGCTCAAATGCCTGATCACCTCTGCATTGCAAACATCGTTAACAAAGAGGCAAACGGCGTCATTCCCGTCGGCCAATTGAACCGTCAACTCATCAAGCAATGTTTCTATGAAAGTGAACTGTATATTTGACCCTTGGGCCGCTTTGGAGAGTGATTCGACGTCGTACTACGATTTTGAGATTGGGCTTTGAGATTAGAACCTCAGATATTCACCTTATGAGTACCATAAACTGCAACTTTCATTGGTGCTTGTCGAATTCACTGCAGAAAGGGTAGAAGAAACTGGATGAGTGAACGCCGTGAAATACGATGTGATTATCCAAAAAAAGACTGATCGGGAATCGCGTTAGCAACAAACAGACTTCCGGATTTGATAAAAGGCAACCAAAAATTCTTCCGGCAGCTGGTCTACAACATCTTTCAACATCTCAGCGGCTGTGATCCTGATAGCGTGGATCAAGGAAAATCCTGTGAACCAGGAACCAGCTCTACCATCATACAACATCCAACGGAAAAATGTCGTGACATGCAGGGAGTCCACTGTGACAATGTAAAGGCCATTCTACTGTCTGTATATGAAAAAATAGGCAGCTTCGAAGGAGAATTTCCATCTGCCAGCCCTCGATGCTGAATTATAAATATAAATATCTAAATCAAAGTAGTGCAATCGTTACAGGTAAATCTTCAAAGTAGGCCAAGTTTAATTATAGGCTTGGACTCGATAGGGACTAGTACAGTAAGATGGGATAACCAAGTCCATCCTCCATCCATCCAGACATAAACTTTCTGTTATGATCGCGTCCAGACGTAAACTCTTATGATCACTCTTATGATCGTCGCTTAGATAATCTATGAAAAGGCAAGATTTATTTTATTTTGTGAGATGAAAATTTCTCGGATCAGTATGTTTATTGTTGGCCGAAGTCAAAGCGCACACGCTAGCCCCACATGAATGCCGAATCTATGTCTAAAACAATATCTATAATGTTTGACTTTATCAGAGGATAAGTCTCTCTCCCGGCGATTTATCACAAACTGTGATGGAGGACTCAACACCAATGAACCAATTAATGAACCAATTAATCTAACTATTTTGGAATTCTGAATCACAATGATGGCGCAGCAGATGACGCAAGACAATCTTTTTTTTCCGAGTTTAATCTCCGAAGCAGTGTATGGGCAGTTTATGGCTGTTGGTGCATGATGTTGACTGTGAAAAAAGACCAAGTTCTGTGGTGTGCCAGACCAAGATACGAGCCTGCAGGTGCTGACAGTGGCATTTAATGTCAGTGAGACAGAGATCTGGGTCAAGGCTGTTCCGAGAAGTAGATAATGACGTGTATGGAGATGATCAATGAGTCAACAAAAGTCATGATATAGCCCCGGTTTCATCATGAAACTAGTCTTAGTCGGCCAACTCAACACCGGAACGAATTTGATCCTTTTTGTCTACTCAGAATTACTCTCCGCAGCCCTCCCCGAGTTGCCCCCCGTTTGAGTATGCTGCGCCTCTTCCCACATCATAGATTCCCGTTTTTCACACTTCAACATAACATACCCCGGCATTGTTGCACCACAGACCATCCTCACCCCGTCAGGATTGGCTTCTAGTCCTCCAAAAGTCGTCATCTGCCCCAAGAAATCCGCCCTCTTCAATCCTTCACCCATCTTTCCCCCAGGCACACCTGGTCTCCTCGACCGGTTGAAATGATAAGCTTCCGACACCACTTTCTGCAAGTTTGCTGGTAACGCTTGATATTCGACCTTCGTTGCAAGTTTTCCCATGTCACTTGCAATAGCTTCAATGACTTCCCCACATGAAACACCGGCTTCGAGATTTTGTGCCTCGACTTTTATGAGCCAGGGGTAGCGTTCAATTACAATTTTGAGGACATCTATACGGGGAGATGTTGCAGGCTCGTTTCGCCCAATTGACCACGAGACTTGGACACGATCGCCAGAGCGATGGACAAGACTCGATTCCCTGAGCATATTCCACTGTAGATGGTTTTTTTCCGATTCTGGTCCGGATTCGGGAACTGGAGTGAGGAGAGGGTTCAGCTCCAGTGTTGCACCGACGGCATATAATTGTAAGGCAGTCAATACCGGTCCATCTGCACAATTTAACCCATCACTCAGTAACTCGAGTGGCCAATCGACTCACAGTGCGATCCAGCTGTAAATTTGGGCATCCGATCGCTTGCTTCCCTGCTCATCCTCCTGGGTGGTTCTTGGTGGTTAACCGGATTGGCCCATCCACCATATCCTCCTCCCCACCCAGGTAAAGCTGTCGTGTACCCCATAGGTGTTACGAACGGTCCCCAGTTGGCAGTATAGGGCATGCCATCTCCACCGGGCCATCCTCGGGGTGCTCCTTGGCCTGTAGTCCAAGGCGAAGGGGGATACATTCCTTGAGGTGGACTATGATGCAATGGCATAGTCCCTCCACCGTGCCATGGTGATCCCCGCGGAGAAAGTCCAGGTGCATTGGCTGGTAGAGCCGTGCCTCCCATATTCAAGAATGGTGTTTGCTCCTGGTAACCACGATAATCTGACGCTAGTCCGTTAGGTAAAATCGGAGGCAATTGAGAATACCCAAAAGTAGTTGACGATAGGCCTTGAGGATACGGAGAAACTGCAAAGAAAGGAGCAGGGGTGTAGGGTGTACCGTAAGGTGGCATTTGCGGTTGATGACCTCGCGCATCCCATCCAGATGATGGGACTCCCGGAACAGGAGGATGAACAGGAGGATATCGAGGAGATTGAGCGGTCTGAGGGTTTGGTATAACCGGCGGAATAACTGGTTCACCAGTGTCAAGCGGAGGAATGAAGGGTGTATTTTGTCCAGACATTCTGAGATAAGATAATCTATTAGATAATGTAGATTAAGAATCGTCTTGACCGATGGTCGTGGAGCTTCAAATCTTGAGGGAATCGATGTGGGCGATGATGGAGATGACACTTATGCGGTAACGAGAACGAGTAGGAAGTGGTGTGATCCAATTGCCAATAGGGGTAAGTCAGGCGCAATAGGTGTATGATAGGTGTATACTGTTACGAGTCCTGTGTTAGGAAAGTATAACCAGGTCGAAACCAGAGAGCTATCCTACGACTGTCTACTGTAATTGATAGAGCACGTGCACAATGTGAGATTGACATGAGGCTTGTATGTGTCCAAAATCGTTACATATATCCTGAAGGTGTATAATATACATATAATTTACATGTGCAAAACTAACTTTGCAACATTTTGATGAGACCAACTTGGAGTACGAGGATACACAATTAGCTGGGATTGAAGCTCACGAGGGCTTGGGGTGACCCAAGGGAAAATCACCAAGGTCTAGGATGGTGTTTTTAAA
>Ga0153924_1000251_pt1 | contig 35606 bp, 39 predicted proteins | sample TSNJ008MetaG_FD_104709 | JGI IMG/M metagenome (GOLD analysis project Ga0153924, IMG submission 104709) | Attine ant fungus gardens microbial communities from New Jersey, USA - TSNJ008 MetaG | ecosystem: Host-associated > Fungi > Mycelium > Unclassified | place: USA: New Jersey, Wharton State...
CCAGTAAGATATTGATTCCTATAAGATAAAAACGCTCCGCGAGGATGTGCACACTTTCGGATAGGAAGATGCACTGCGTGCCCGAAAGTGGCACGGCGATTCTGCGAAGCAGAATCTTTGTTCACTAATCATAGTCATAATTAATTACTTTAATTCCTCTTCATAATAAGTTACAACTAGATTTTGACCGGCATGGATTTCATCCGATGTTAATCCATTCATATCTTTAAGCTCTTGTATATATTCACCCATTGTATTATATTCTTCACTAATATAGTCTTTCGCAATGCTCCAAAGCGTTTGTCCATTTGCTATTTCAATACTCTTAAAATATTTATATCTGCTACTACTACTGTCACTGGCTGTTGCTTTCATATTGGTAGAAAATATAATGCTGCTTATAATAATAACTGATAATAATATGCCGAATACAATTTTTTTATTTCTTAGTAGTTTTTCTCTTAACATTTTAATTCCTCCTCTGTTTTGTATCTTGTTATATTTGATTATTTAATGATATCTAAATTATACACTGTATCATGTACCATAAAACGGACTTAATCCATGCAGGTATTCTGCAAGCTAATTCACTAAACATCAATTCCGAACATATGTACTTTATTTGTAATATGAGTATATCAACAGAACGAATGTTTGTCAATACCTTATAAAGTATTTTTCGAACAAATGTTTTAGAAATTGTTGCTTTGAGAACAAATGTATGGTATGATATAGAAAATAAATGTTAAAATGAGTCATTATAGATGACACTAGGAGGTATATTATGTCGAAAGAGAAGATTAGTGCTAAACAGCAAGAGATTCTTGAATACATAAAGGAACAAATTTTGAAAAAAGGATATCCGCCTGCAGTTAGAGAAATCTGTGAAGCTGTTAAGTTAAAGTCTACTTCTTCTGTACATTCTCATTTAGAGACTTTGGAGAAGAATGGTTTTATCAGACGTGACCCTACTAAGCCCAGAGCAATTGAGATTATAGATGAACAATTTAACTTTAATAGAAAAGACATGGTAAATATTCCTTTAGTAGGCCGTGTTGCTGCCGGCGCTCCGATACTGGCTACAGAGAATATTGAAGACTACTTTCCAATTCCGGCTGAAGTTTTACCCAATGCAGAGTTATTTATGCTAACCGTAAAAGGCGACAGTATGGTTAATATGGGAATTTATGAAAATGATAAGATCATTGTGCAAGAGCAATCTACTGCTAATGATGGCGATGTAATTGTCGCTTTAATAGATGATTCTGCAACAGTGAAACGATTTTATAAAGAAAATGGCTACTATAGATTACAGCCTGAAAATGATTTTATGGAGCCAATTATAGTGGAAGAATGTGAAATTTTAGGAAAAGTTATTGGACTGCTTCGAATGAATATTATTTAAAGGTTATCCAGATAAAGTTTTCTATCAAATAGGGGATGTTACAAAATGTAGATTAGATCTGGCTGTCTCTGCGCCGTCTGATTCAATCTACATTTTACAACATCCCCTTATATTTTAGAAGATAGTGCTTTTCAATTTGCTGTCGTGTTTAGATGTCGTGTTCTTTTTAGTTCTTTGCATATTTACTACAACTCTTCCGGAGATGTATTTTTACCATCCTTCCAGATTCTTTCCAAATCATAAAATAACCGGTCCTCTTCATTAAATACATGGATAATAATATCCCGGTAATCGAGAAGAATCCAATTGCCGGTATTATAACCTTCTATTTGCTTTGGTTCATAACCGGCCTTGCCAAGACAATCTTGCACATTATCCACTAATGCCTGTACCTGGTTCTTATTCGTACCACTTGCTAAAATAAAATAATCCGCTAATACCGATACTTCCTCTATATTAATGATTTTAATATCCTTCCCTTTTTTGTCTTCTAATGCCGTATAGGCAATTTTTGCTATTTCTTTTGAAGTGTTCATTAAATATACCCATTCCTTTCACATAATTTTTGATAGTGTTTATATGCCATCGCTGTATTTTCTTCGATATCCTCTCCGAATTTAGTATTCAGATATGCCATAGTTTCCTTTAGTATGGTATACATCGTCAGATCAATATTATCAAATGCCATCATTCTAAGCTTGGATGTTGCGATATCTGCACTTCTGTTTGGCTCAATAAAATCTGCAATGAAGATAATTTTCTCAAGTAGAGTCATATCTTCTGTACCAGTCGTATGATACTTAATGGCATTTAAGACTGCTTCATCGTGGATATTATATATTTTTTTCGCATAAACTACACCTAATTTAGCGTGCAGCATATCCGGATGTGCTCTCTCATATTGTGAAATATCTATATTATGCTGCCGGCTGATCAGCAGGATATCCTCTTGATTCACACACTTGGCACAATCATGAAGCAGACCTGCTAAAAAAGCTCTCTCAATCGCATAATCGTACTTCATTGCTATAGCTGCGGCTGTATATGCTACACCTAATGTATGGTAATACCTGGCTGGTGTTAATGCTATCTTCAGTTTTTCATCTATTTCTTTAAATCTGTCAATCATACAGCTTAACCTTTTTAATATAATTATATACTGTGGATGGTACTAAATTAGAGATATCCTTTTTATCTGAAATCATTTGCCGGATATTCCGGGATGAAATATCTATTTTAGGAATGTCTAAAAGATAAATGGATGCACAATATTTGTGTCTTAAATAATCTATTTGCCTGCGTAAATCATGATTATCCTTATCACCGCGTTTAGCTGCAATAACATTCGTTGTTTTAAGAAGCTCGTCCGGTCTGTACCAATTCTCCAAGGAAAACAATGAATCGGCACCAATAATAAAGTAATATTCATTCTCGGGATTTTGTTTTTTTAGCATCGTTAAGGTATCAACTGAGTAAATATATCCGCCACGTTCTAATTCAATACCGCTATACTCCAGATAGGGAATACCTTCAATTGCCAGTTTAACCATCTCACTTCGCTGCGCTGCCTTTGCTTCTACTATATTTACTTTGTGAGGGGGATTCGCTGAGGGCATAACCAAAACCTTATCCAGATTAAATTGTTCATATGCTGATTTAGCAAGAACAATATGACCATTGTGAATTGGATCAAATGTTCCGCCCATAATACCAATCTTCATTACAACGCTCCTATCTATGTTATGACAGCTATGGCAGTTACAATTTTTACATGACATATGAATCATTTTACAGGTAATATAATCTTAGGATCCTTAGCCGGTTGTTTATATAAAATAATCTTTTTACCAATTACATGAACAATTTGGGAGTGAGTTCTTTCGGCTAATATATTTGCAATCTCTTTGGTATCATCCATACAGTTTTTTAGTACGTTTATTTTAATCAGTTCTCTCGCATTTAAAGCTTCATCCACAGAATTTGTAAGCTCCGGCGTTACGCTTGACTTACCTATCTGTACAATACTGTTCATATTGCTGGCCAGACTTTTTAAATAAGCTCTCTGTTTACTTGTCATTTTAACCTCTTTTCTAAGTACGAATTGTCAATTTAATGATAATAATCAAATTCATGGCCATAGATTTTAACTGTATCGCCTTCTTCTATTCCAAGCGCTACTAGCTCATCCAGAATACCATTATCTTTCATAAAGCTCTGAAAGAAGTTGAACCCTTTTTCCGTATCAATATTTGTATATCCCAACATTCTCTCAATACGGGGTCCTTCTATTGAATATAATCCATCTTCAAGTTTTACAACCGTATATGGTTCATCCGGTATATCATTAAATTGATCCGGGAAAAATTCTTTTTCAAATATAACAGGCTCCGCATCCAGATTATCCAACATTTTTCTAATATGATACAGCAATTCCTTTACACCTTGTCCAGATACTGCCGAAATTGGAAACACCTCAATACCCAGAGGTTCATATTTTTCTCTTATCTTTATCACCGGGTCTTCATCTTCACTGTAGATACAGTCAACTTTATTTGCTGCTATTACTTGTGGTCGCTGCATTAATCCGGCATTATATGCTTCTAATTCACCATTGATCGTCTCAATGTCTTCGATTGGATCCCTTCCTTCTGTCGAAGCAGCATCGATAACATGAACAATTACTTTGGTTCTTTCTATATGTCGTAAAAATTCATGCCCTAAACCAACACCTTCAGATGCACCCTCAATTAAGCCAGGAATATCTGCAATCACAAATCCTCTGCCGTCATTTAAGTCAACAACTCCCAGATTGGGGTTCAATGTGGTAAAATGGTAATTAGCTATTTTAGGAGTTGCATTTGTGACCCTGGACAGAAATGTAGATTTGCCTACATTCGGATATCCAACTAATCCTACATCTGCAATCACCTTCAACTCTAAGCGGACTGTCAATTCTTTCGCTTTTCCGCCCGGTTGTGCATATTTAGGCGCCTGCATCGTAGGGGTAGCATAATGTTGGTTTCCTTTACCACCACGGCCGCCACGCAGGACTAATTCTCTCTTATTATCACCGGACATATCGGCAATTACTTTTCCAGATTCATCATCATATATAACAGTTCCGGAAGGAACTTTTATAATAAGGTTCTCACCATCTTTACCATGCCTGTTTCTCTTGCTTCCATCCTCACCGGCCGGGGCTTTATAATTTCTGTTATGTCTAAAATCGGTTAAAGTATTAAGACCTTCCTCAACTTCAAAGATGATATCGCCGCCACGACCGCCATCACCACCATCAGGCCCGCCATTAGGGACAAATATTTCTCTTCTAAAGGAAACATGTCCATCTCCGCCTTTTCCCGATTTAATCAATATTTTTGCTCTGTCTGCAAACATTTCTTCACCTACTTAACTAGAATTTACACAATATAATTTCCCATAATGTTATAAAAGACTCCAAATCGATTGGTTTGGAGTCTTAGAATACAATATTATTGTGCAATCGGAACGATAGAAACCTGTTTCTTATCTCTTCCTTTTCTTTCAAATCTTACAACACCGTCTACTAATGCGAATAATGTATCATCTCCGCCACGTCCAACATTAACGCCCGGATGGATTTTAGTACCACGCTGTCTATATAAAATATTGCCGGCTTTAACGAATTGACCGTCAGCTCTTTTCGCACCCAATCTCTTAGATTCTGAATCTCTGCCATTCTTTGTGGAACCAACACCCTTTTTATGAGCGAATAATTGAAGGTTCATTTTTAACATCGGTCTACACCTCCTTGATTTCTAACTGTATATACTGTTCATTATTATCTATCATAATGTTTTGAATGCCCAGGATTAAAGAATCCATAAGCAAATTCGATTCTAAACCAACATCAGATGTAAAATTAAATTCTAATAATCCATCCGCTACATTAACTTCAAACTGATCATCTGTGAATGCTTCAATAGAATTGACCGTATTCAGTGACAACGCTGAAACAGCGGCACATATAATATCCTGTCCATCTATTCCACATCCTGCATGACCATGAAAGCAAAAGCTTCTATATTGTTTAGAACGCTTAATTACTGAAATATAAATCATTACAAACTCCTATATACTTTATGTTAATAGATTACGCATTAATCTTTGTAATCTTAACTGCAGTATATTGTTGTCTATGACCTTGTTTCTTGTGGTAACCTGATTTTCGCTTGTATTTGTAAACGATAACCTTTTTGCCTTTACCGTTTTCGACAACATCAGCTTCAACTGTAGCACTAGCCACCGTTGGTTCACCAACTACAACTTCTCCGTCATTATTAACAAGAAGAACCTGATCAAAAGTAACTTCTCCTCCTGCTTCAACACCAAGTTTTTCCACTTTAATGATGTCGCCTTCAGATACTTTGTATTGTTTTCCACCTGTTGCTATAATTGCATACATATAGCACCTCCTAATTTCAATACTCGCCAACTGCGGTGGGTCCAAAAGGACGCACTTATAACCTCGTTGTGCGGCACACTAAAACATATTAACATAATCTGCCTTTATCGTCAACTGTTTTTTTACATTACTTAAAATTGCTCTGCAAGGCTTTTACGCACTTTTTTTCTTGTCAATTCAACCAGACCTAATTGTGTCATTCCAACAAGGGTGGTTTTTAACGGGTCAATCTTTAATTCTGACTGAAATACTGCTAACAGCTCGGCTTTATCTTCCGCTGCATCCATGTTAATAAAATCTATAATTATAATACCGGATATGTTTCTTAACCGTAATTGTCTTGCAATTTCTATTGCTGCTTCTTTGTTTATCTTAAGAAACACTTCACGGTTTTTCTTCTTGGCTTGATATTTCCCGGTGTTGACATCAATAACGGTTAATGCCTCCGTCGGCTCAATCACTAAATAAGCGCCTGATTTAAGCCATACACGTGTATTAGTCGCTTCAGCTAATGTCTTTTCTAAATTGTATAATTTATATAGGGGTAATAGCTGATCATCATAAAATTTAAGTTTAAATAAATCATCAGATTGTTCTGACGCTAAATATGATTTAATATCTTCATAAATCATTTGATTATCAGTGATAATATCCGCTATTTCATTATTATATCCATTCCGGATATCTGTAATGTATCCTGCCGGTTCTTTTTGGATTACGGAATAGCAGGTCCTGTGCAATGCTGCATTTCTAATTGTTTCCCATTTTTGGATGGCCCGATCTATTTCACCGCTTAACTGGGGAATAGTTAAATCTGCTGCATTTGTTCGGATAATAAATCCGTATTCATCCGTACATTTTGATTGTACCGTTGCTTTTACAGAACTTTTCCATACCTCATCCGTGATTTTATTGGAAAAACCTACGAAACACTTCCCGACTGTAAGTATCACATATTTACCTTTGATGTTGATATTAGAAGTAAAGACCGGATCTTTTGTCTTAACACCTTCTTTTTGAACCTGTAATAAAATCTCATCTCCCTGACAAACTTTCCCGGTATTTTTTCTATTAATAAAAAAAGGTTTTGCGGTGCTGTCGATTGGATAATAACCTCGTTTACCCGGTTCGTAGTCAATAAATGCGGCATTTAAGTAAGTAACAATATCGCGTATCTTTACGATATATAAATTGCCCAGAATCCCTTCTTCATTATTATAACAGTTGATTTCGATAGGGTGTCTGCCATCCGTAAGCATAGTAAATATTTTATTATTCAATTTTGTTATTATTAATTTATTTTCCATTCAAATATAACTCCAGCCTTTTTACTGTAAAAGCAAACTTGGGCATTTCTTTGTTAAGATATTGATAAAAAGCCTGCATCACTAATTCCGGCTTCAAATTATTGACACTTCCGGTTGCCAACTGCATATATACGCTGTTTTGATCTGCAGATAATTTATAAATCATCGGTTTGATATTTACTTCTTTTTCATTTTTCTTTGTCTTCTTAAGAATGATAATTTCATCTTGTTCATAAAAGTGCTTGATTTCCTGATTTAAGTCTATATCCGGCCGATATGCATCTCTAAAGACTATTTGATAATCTGCTGCGGATACTAATGACATCGCATTCTTACTCTTGTCTTCTAACTGTATAAAATCTAATACCTCTATTCCATCTGCCATTACTGCATTCAGTGCTGCAATCATCTGCTCCGGCGGGCTGGAACTGTTTAATTCGATATCAAAATATTCTGCCTCACTTTCCAGTCCGACCCCTAATGGAGCGGCAAAAGACATAATCTGGTGGGGACTGTATCCTTCCGAATATTTAATGTCAATATTTGCTCTGCGAATCGCTTTTTGAAAATATCTCATGATATCTAAATGCCCTACAAATTTCATAGAATCTCTTTTTGCGAACTTAATTCTGGCCTTCATTACATATTCCCCCTTCAAATACTTTAACTCCGCAATTTGCACAGGAAATGCGGCAATTTGGTGTTGCTTTCTCACTATGTGCACGTTTCCATTCTCTTATTAAATACTCCTTTGTAACACCGGTGTCAATAAAATCCCATGGTAGTATCTCATCCAAATCTCTTTCTCTGGTATTATAAAAATCAAGAGAAATTTTGGTCTCTTCCAATGCTTCCTGCCATAGCTCTTTATTAAAATATTCTGTCCATGCATCATAGATACAACCCTTTTTATATGCACATAAAATTGTCTTACCGACACGTCTGTCACCCCGGGCCAATAACCCTTCCAATACAGCTACATCAGCATCATGCCATTGGAATTTTATGCTTTTCTTATTCAGCTGCTGCTTTATCTTATCATTTACGATATAGGCTCTATTTAGGAATTCTTCACGAGTGCACATGTTAGCCCATTGAAATGGGGTAAATGGTTTTGGAATAAAAAATGAGGCGCTAGTGGTAATCTGGATTCTTCCGCTTCTGTTTTCTATCGGTACCACTTCGTAATATAATTCTGCAATCTTTTCGCTCAGTAATGCAATTCCTTCCATATCCCGAGTGGTCTCTGTCGGAAGACCTAACATGAAATATAATTTTACCCGGTTCCATCCCCCGCGAAATGCCATCGAAGCGCCATTCATAATTGAATCTTCTGTTAATCCTTTATTGATAACATTGCGCAGTCTCTGGGAGCCTGCTTCAGGTGCAAAGGTCAGTGAACTTTTTTTTACATCCTGTACCTTACTCATCACATCTAATGCAAAAGAGTCAATTCTAAGCGAAGGTAAAGCAATATTTACATACTTATCTTTGAATGCATCTATTAAAAAGTAAACCAATTCCTTGAAATTTGAATAATCACTTGAACTAAGAGAGCTCAGCGAAATCTCATCAGAACCGGTACTGTCTAACATTTTTCTAGCTTTATCTTTTAAAAATGAAAGGCTTCTTTCACGTACCGGCTTATAGACTTGTCCTGCCTGACAAAAACGGCAACCCCGGATACAGCCTCTTTGCAGCTCTAACACTACACGGTCCTGCGTCGCCTGGATAAAAGGAACTAAAGGCTTCTCAGGATAATAGGTGTCATTCATATCATGCACAATTTCTTTCCTAACCTTTATTGGTGCATACGCATTGTTTGGAAGAAAGGATTGAATGGTACCATCTTCGAAATATGTGGTATCGTAAAATCCCGGAGCATAAATACCCGGAATCCGGCAGGCCTTTTCGAGAAACTGGATTCTGGTTCCACCACTTGATTTAATTTCCTTATAGACATCTATCAATTCAAAGTAAACCGTTTCGCCTTCTCCTATATAAAATAGGTCAAAAAAGTCAGCAATTGGTTCAGGATTATAAGTACAGGGACCTCCTCCAATCACGATTGGATATTCCTCGGTTCGATCTTTCGCGAGTAATGGTATCTGGCTTAGGTCAAGAATTTGCAGTATATTGGTATAGCATATTTCATATTGGATTGTAATTCCGAGAAAGTCAAAGCCTTTTACGGGGTCTTGTGATTCCACCGCAAATAATGGAATATTTTCTTCTCTCATGATTTTGTCTAAATCAATCCAGGGTGAATATACTCTCTCACAATATACATCTTCTCTTTGGTTAAACATATCATATAGAATCTGTATTCCCAAATGTGACATCCCTATTTCATAGACATCGGGAAAACACATAGCAAACCGCACATCAACTTTATCAATGTCTTTGACCACCATATTAATTTCATTTCCAATATATCTTGCCGGTTTTTCAATACTTAATAATATCTCATCCGATAATGCTAATCTCCTCAAAATTACCTCTTTTCTGAATATTAATCATTATATACTCCATTCCACCGATCCAAATGCTATATTTTGCAATGGTATCACAACCTTTTCACCTATCCTAAGTACATTTTTCTAAAAGTGTTTTAATCTCTTCATCCATCGTCAAATCATATACCATAGTAAAACAATCACCTGCCGCCGCTTTATCACCTTCGTCCAGCATAATATGGCCTACTCTATAGGCAATACCAAGTGTATCCGGATTAGGCCCCGACGGTATTTTTATGCTGTTTAATGTTTCTTGCAGACTTGTAACTGAAAGCCGGTCAATCGTTTTACCAAGTGCTTTAGATATATATGCTAATTCTTTATCTGCAGACTCTGTCTGATAATAAATATTACTGTATTGATATAAAGCAATTGCAATGTCCGGTTTGTATTTTTCCAGATAATAAAAACCGAGGTTCCGATAAAATCTAGCCATAGTAGCTCTTGTACAACAGTAATTATACGATTCCATAGCGATTTTCTTAACTGAGTCAATACGGCCTACTACTTTATACATCTCGCATATTTCAAATAATGAATCCAAATCAACCGGGTTCCATTTCAATGCGTGGTCAAAGGATAAGATTGCTTCTTCTAATCTGTTTAATTTTATTAATATAGAGCCTTTTAGCCGGTACATTCCATTCATATCATAATCACAATAATTAACATTACAATCCTTAATTTGATCTAGATATTGCTTAAAATATGAAAAAAAGTATACCTCCAGTATATGAGAGAAATTATAGGAATCTGGCTGATTCTCGTAAATTTTCTCTACTTCCTGTAATATAAGTGATATCTCACCTAATGCATCTTCATAATGCGCCCCATTTACCAATTCCTTGACTTTATTGTATTGCGCTTCAATCCTGGTTTTTCTGATATCCATCTGTCCCCTCCCGGTTACTGTGTTTACCGTCTTGCCAATTCCCGTGTAATCTCTTTCCAGCTAACTCCTCTTTCTGCCATTAATACCATTACATGATACAAGAAATCAGATATTTCATATTTAATTTCTTCCGGATCCGGATTTTTAGCAGCGATAATTATTTCTGTTGCTTCTTCTCCAATTTTTTTTAGAATCTTATCAATTCCTTTGTCAAACAGGTAATTTGTATAAGAGCCTTCTTTTGGATTAGCTTTTCTATCTAAAATAATTTGATATACATCTTCAAATACTTTAAGAGGATTTGTATCTTCATATTCCTTTTTAGCTAATTCTTTATAAAAACAGGAATATGCTCCGGTATGACAGGCAGCTCCGGTTTGATATACCTTTGCTAAAATCGTATCATTGTCGCAATCCAAAGATAGTGACTTTACATATTGAAAATGACCGGAAGTTAGTCCTTTTTCCCATAATTCCCGGCGGCTTCTGCTATAATAAGTCATTCTGCCGGTTTTTAACGTATGTTGAAAAGCTTCCTCATTCATATAGGCCAGCATCAATACTTCATTCGTTTTATAATCCTGTACTACTACCGGTATCATTCCATCATGGTTCAGTGTAAAATCACTAAATGCGATTTGGCTTTCAAAGGAACTGACACCAACGCCTAATCGTTTTAAGTCATGCTTCATTTCCATAACACTTTTATCTTTTGATAATTCATTTACGCGATATCCATATAAAGAATCTGATTCTGTCATAAGAGTATAATCTGTTAATTCTTCATTGATAAATACAGGAAGTCCTGTTTGCGCAGCTAAATCCATTTCACTGCCAATTATCAGAGAAGCTCCCTGTTCCTTTACATTCTCATATATATCACTTCTAAGTCCGTCCGGTATCATGACAGCAATCTTATCTTTTCCAAAGCGGTCGGAGGCTTCTTTTACCATCGCTGCATTAGAAGGCTTACCCATATCTAAAACTGCCATTTTTGCTCCGGCATATAAATATTTTTTAACATCTTCCAGTCTGTTTACATTTCCACCGACAATCATCGGGATGTCAATTGCTTCGGCAATTTTTTTGATGATACCGATATTGGTATCATGCTCCGCATCATTTTCAGACAAATCGATAATAAATAATTCATCAGCTCCACCGTTGTTGTAATCAGAGGCTGACTGCACCGCATTGCAGTCAGCCGAATCCTTACTGGTTTTGCTATTGTGTAAATATATCGTATTGATCAATTTAATAGAATTCATTTCATAATGCTCCTTTAGTTGATAAAACATTCGTAATTCGCTCATCATATCTGGTTGCTTCATCTAATGCTTTTGCAAAGCTTTTATACATTGCTTCCATGATATGATGATTATTTGTTCCGGCCATTTGTTTTATATGAATATTCATACCGGAAGTATACGATACTGCATAGAAAAATTCACGAACCATCTCAGTATCAAATCCACCAACACTTGCCGTTGTAAACTGTGCATCATATGCCAAGTATGGTCTGCCGGATAAATCAAGCGCGCAAAGCATCAAAGTTTCATCCATCGGTAAAATCACATGACCATAGCGTTTAATTCCCTTTTTATCTGAAAGTGTTTCCTTGATCACTTTTCCAAGAACAATTCCGGTATCTTCTATGGTATGGTGGCAGTCTACTTCTAAATCACCTTTCACAATTACTTCTAAATCAAACAGACCATGACGTGCAAAGCCTTCTAACATATGATTGAAGAATCCAATTCCAGTACTGATATTGTATTTACCGGTACCATCAATGTTGAGTTTGACAGATATATCAGTTTCATTGGTTTTACGTTTAATTTGTGCTGTTCTCATGTATATTTCCTTTCTTAAATTATATTTTCTTTCAGCATCTTTCTCTTATTTTTCAAACCTAACAGCAATTGAGTTCGCATGTGCTGTAAATTGTTCTGCATTGGCAAACTTAATGATATCATCAGAGATTGGCTGCAATGCTTCTTTAGAATATGAAATAATGCTGGACTTCTTTATAAAATCATCTACACTAAGCGGTGAGAAAAATTTAGCTGTTCCATTGGTTGGAAGGACATGGTTTGGCCCTGCAAAATAATCGCCTAACGGTTCTGAACTATATTCTCCAATGAAAATTGCACCTGCATTCCTTATTTTGGTCATAATATTAAATGGATCTTTCGTAACGATTTCTAAATGCTCGGATGCTATTTCATTTGCTACATCAATAGCCTCCTCCATCGTATCAACGATTAAAATATATCCGTAATTGTCAAGTGACTTTTGTATAATCTCTTTTCTGGATAATTTAGCTGTAAATTGGCGAACCTCTTGTGATACGTCGGCAGCTAAAGCTTCGCTGGTTGTAATCAATATAGAGGATGCCAGTTCATCGTGTTCTGCCTGAGATAGTAAATCAGCCGCAATATATCTGGGATTTGCAGACTCATCTGCAATAATTAAAATCTCACTAGGCCCAGCGATAGAGTCAATACTGACATGTCCGTATACTGCCTTTTTTGCCAGCGCTACATAAATATTACCCGGACCTACGATCTTATCTACTTTTGGAATAGATTTAGTTCCATATGCCAACGCCGCAATCGCTTGTGCACCTCCGACTTTATAGATTTCATCAACACCTGCTTCTTTTGCAGCTACTAAGGTATTTACATCCACCTTCCCATCTGCATCCGGAGGGGTCAGCATTATGATTTTATCTACACCAGCTACTTTTGCAGGAATCACATTCATAAGTACGGAAGATGGATAAGCTGCTTTCCCGCCCGGTACATATACGCCAACTTTTTCTAATGGTGTTACCTTCTGCCCCAGTATTGTTCCATCCGGCTTGCTGTCAAACCAACTATATTGTTTTTGTTTGCTGTGGTAGTCCTCAATATTTTTTATGGCCTTTCCTATAATCGTTACCAGGTCAGGATTCTCCAAACTTTCATATGCTTCTTTAATCTCTTCCTCAGTGACTAAAATATTGCTTTCATCAATATTGGCTTTATCAAATCTCTTGGTATATTCAAATACTGCAGCATCCCCTTTTTCTTTCACATCACTTAATATGCCTTTTACTACATCTGCATACTGATCATAGTTATTGGGACTTCTTTTTAATAAGCCGTTTAAAATATTTTCTTTTTCTTTATTATCTAATTTAACTGTTTTCATGATACTCCTTTCTTATATTATATAGCTGCTATTTGGTCTTGTAAATCCGTAATAATTTTTTTGATCCGTTCATTTTCCATCTTCATACTCACCTGATTTACGACCATTCTGGCCGACAACGGACATACTTCCTCTAATACTTCTAACCCATTCTCTTTTAGTGTAGAGCCGGTTTCCACAATATCTACAATCACTTCCGAAAGTCCTACTATTGGAGCTAATTCCACAGATCCGTTTAACTTGATAATCTCTACGGTTTGATTTTTTACATTATAGAAATAATCCTTGGCTATGTTGGGATATTTACTGGCTACACGTATCATTTCATGATGATGCAGTAATTCCTTTGCAGATGCCGGTCCACATACACACATCCGGCATTTTCCAATCCCCAGATCAACTACTTCATATAGGGTTCTCCCCTCCTCCATAATTGTATCCTTGCCAACGATTCCAATATCTGCTGCTCCGTATTCTACATATGTCGGTACATCACTTGCTTTTGATAAAAAGAATTTAAGCTTTAGTTCTTCATTAATAAATACAAGCTTTCTGGTCTTTTCATCCTTCATCTCTTCACAGGTAATTCCGATTTTTTCAAATATTTCTAAAGACTTTTTAGCAAGCCTTCCTTTTGCCAAAGCAAATGTTAAATATCTCATATTATATCCTCTCATCTATTCCTCTGTTCCAAGCAGCGCCGATAACTTCATTGTGTCTATGGTATCATCGTATAAGCTAATCTTTTGAATTAAATCAGCATTTTCTAAATATAAAATACCTCCGGCATTTTCCCGTTTTGCGTATTCTTTATATTGCCCGATATCGTATTTGGTGCGCTTTCTTACCAGTTCTACATTGCCGCCGTCTGCCCTGATTAAATTGGCAAGTGCTATCGCTTTCTTTCTGTTCGCTGTCTTATAAAGCAGCATTGTATTGGTTTTTCTAACTGCAAAATCGATTTTTTGGCTGCCTAACGCAATCATTAATCGGTCAATGTTAATTCCAAACCCTACCGAAGGTGCTACTTTCCCAAACTGTTTCAGCAAATCATCATATCTGCCGCCGGTTACAACTGCATCACCAATTCCATAGGTATAGCCTTTAAAAATAATACCTGTATAGTAATTATAGTTACTTAACATTCCTAAATCAAAGGAAACGAATTTTTCTAATTGATAATCGGATAGAATACTGTAGACTTTTTCTAGCCGGGTGATTGCTTTTAAAGCCCGTTTATTCGTGGTTAATGTTTTGGCTACTTCTAAGATCTCCGCATTTCCGAATAACTCAGGAAGTTTTAAAAATACTTCCTTTAATTGCACCGGTAAGTCAAAATTTTCTAACAGTTGTTCAACACCAAAATTATTTTTAATTTCAATTAAATGTCGCAGTTCTTCCTTTGCTTCATGATCTATTCCCGCTTCTTCAAGCAGTCCTCTAAAGAAATCGACCTGTCCGATTTCTACCTGAAACTCTTCTAAGCCTGTTTTAAGTAATGAATCTATTACTAGTGCAATCATTTCCGCATCAGCATCTGAAGAATTATCTCCAACAAATTCACATCCCATCTGCGTCACTTCTTTTAACTTGCCTTGGTGCTCTGAATTATTGATAAAAGTATTGCCGATATAGCAAAGCCTTACCGGCATTTCCTCATTCATATAATATTTTGCTACGCATCTGGCTATAGACGGGGTCATATCGGGTCTTAAAACTAAAGTGTGCCCTTCTCTGTCAAAAAACTTATACATATCCTTTGAGGCAACACTGCCTCTTTCTTTATTAAAAATATCAAAAAACTCAAATGTCGGCGTTTGAATATCAAAATATCCATATGAACTGAATACCGTATGTATCATATCCTGTAATGCCAGCTTTTTAGCACATTCTCCATTATATATATCTCTGACACCTTCCGGCGTATGTAATAAACTCTTATCCATTCAAATAATCCTTTCCACTTCACTTTAACGTGGTAGCGTGATACTATAGTAAATTGAATTGTACTACAAAATCTAATCTATGTCAACTATCATCTTTTATGTAAATCTTTGCTTAATGCTTCCAAATAGTGTACTGGTATCCCGATATTATTTTTGATAATAAATTCTTTATCAATCTCTTCTAATCGAAAACTCTTTCGCCCGCCGGTAATACTGCGCTGATAGAATTCTATGATTTTTTTAAATGGCAGATAATATATCTCATTGATATGGGTGTAATATAATATAATAAAGGAGATACCGCCCTGCTGTTCAAATTGTTCCATAAAAGCTACCTGATGTTTATGGATGTTCATCATCGGGAAGGTATCTACGTTGCATTCTTTTGCATCAAAGCAAATCGGTATGCCCTGCACCGCACCAATGTAGTCCACCGTACTTTTTTGCTCAAAATATGCCAATGTAATGTGACGTGTCTCTTTCGCAATCTTGATTGGCTTAATGGGGGTAGGTACTTTCTGTATTAAAGCAAGACCTTTTTCTCTATAGGTTTCGTTCGTCATATTAATCAGATCTTCTAATGTAGAACCTCTAAGACCTCTTGAATTCCATGTGGCCATTAAAACTCTCCTTTAATCACTTCCTCATACTTTTCGGGAAAGGGTGCTGTGAATATCCTTTCGGATATATTTTTTAATATACCGTAAATTATTGGCATTTCTAATCGGTAAGAATGCAGAATTTGACTCTTTATTGCATATTTTTCTCTAAAATAATGGTTTACTCTGCTGTCACCGTATTTGTAATCACCTATAATGGGATGCCCTATACTTGCTAAGTGTGCCCTGATTTGATGGGTACGTCCGGTAATAAGTTTCACTTCCAGCAAAGTATATCTTTCATTTGCCAATATCGGCGTATACTGGGTTTGGATAGGCAGATTATTTTCATGTTGATTCACTTTCATTTCTTTTACAATCCGAACTTTATTGTTATTTTCATCTTTATAAAGATAACCTTCTACAATCTGTGAATCTGTTAGTTGTCCGGATACTAGACAGCGATAATACTTACCTAAGGTCCGGTCTTTAAATATTCTGCTTAGTTCCTGCAATCCGGTTAATGATTTACCGGCAGCAATCAATCCACTTGTATTCCGATCCAGCCGGTTGCATACTGCAGGCCTAAAACTTTTCATATCTGCGCTTGTTAATTCCTTTTTCTCGATCAGATAAGATATGATATGTTCATTAACTGAAATGTCATTTGCTTCGGCTTTTTGGCTTAATATCCCGGCGGCTTTATTAATTAATAATATATTCGTATCTTCATATATTATATCTAGATCTGCTTGTACTTTTTGTACATGAATTTCTTCGGTGAATTTTTGAATCGTTTCGTCAGCTAAAAACATTTGAACCAAATCACCGACTGCTGTTTTTTCTGAGCCGACGGCTTTTTTTTGATTTAATGTTATGTTTTTTTTGCGAAGCATCTTATAGATAAAGCTCTTTGGCGCCAGGTTTAGATATTTTAGTAATAATTTGTCAAAACGCTGACCGGCTTCGTTTTTCGTAACTCTAAATTCTTGCATACATATTCCCTCTACATACTATATGTCAATATCAGTTTCATGATCTTATTGTCCTTAATAAGGGTATTCTCACCGGCTTCGTGCTGCAGTGAACTCTTTACTTTATATAGAAATGTCTCAAAGTCAGAATAGATTTTTAGGGATGATAATTTATGTTCCTGCTTTATGATACGGTTCATATAAGCTTCTGTACTTGAAATATCAAGTTTAGGATTGGAGGCAAAGATATGTATTTTACCATCTCTTACAATCAAAAAATCTAAGTTCATCAGTTTATCTTTTGAACTGACAATCAGGTCTGACAAATAAGATTGTTCACCCAAGACTTGTTCAAGCGCAATAAAGTAATCATAGTTCGGCGTGTGTTTCCCAAATAACGAAATATACCCGACGGCACTTTTAGATGCCGGCAACGCCATTAAAACCGCTACTACCGATACTATCGTTGCTTTTGTGTCATATATAAGAATACCTGTAAAAAATATTATAAATACAATAGAAAATCCGATTATGGTTTTTATTAGCTGTACTTTTTTACGAAAATCAATATATCCATATTGACCTTGTTCTATTCTGTTCCTCATTTTTACTCCATTCTGCCATCGACAAATGCCAAATTTGGCGATGGCATCTTTAATTACCCTTATTTAACACATCTGCAATTTTTATCAGACATCTGTGGGGTACGATTTTCGTTATCACATAAAATAGCTTCATGGGAATTCCATAGATTGATAATTCCTTATTATTCAAAGCATCATTTATCGCCTTTTTGACAACCTTTTTGCTTCCTGTCATAATAAATTTTTTATACCATAATACATTCCTGCCCTCTTCCGCGATATCAAAAAATTCGGTCTTTGCCGGTCCCGGGCAGACAGCAGTTACTTTGATGGCTTTATTCTTTACTTCATAGCGTAGTGCTCTGGTAAAGCTTAGTACATAAGATTTGCTTGCTGCATATTCAGCAAATACGGGTTGAGGCATAAAAGCAGCTGAGGATGCTATATTTATAATTAGGGAATTTTTCTTCATATATGGCAAGACTTTATATATCATTTCTGTCAACGCCAGACAATTTGTCTTTATCATTCTTCTGGTATCTTCCAAACTAAGTTCTGCCACTTTCCCTATTTTGCCAAATCCTGCCGAATTAACTAAAATCTTAACGTCTGGTTTATGTTTTTCCAATAATCGTGTAATCTTTAATAAATCATCATTTTTACATAAATCTGCCGTAATCAGCCGGCATGGCTTATTAAGCTCCTTTCCCAATGCTTCAAGTCTTTTGGTCCTTCTGGCGATTAGCCAAATTTCTTCAATTCCTGTAAATCGTCTATCAATCTCCTTCGCAAAATCTTTACCAAATCCTGATGATGCTCCTGTTATAATTGCTGTTTTCATATTACATTCACCTGCTGCCATAAATATATATGCAATTGGCTTATTAGTCTAAAGAATTTAGTGGCAGATCCTTTCATCTTAATAAATTTCATTCTATCAATCATTACCCAATTTTAACATATAAAATGTATTCATACATTTATTTATCTTATAGGAAATTACTACATTTCGGTCCTAGCTAGAAGTTGAGTCCTATAAGATAAAAAAACACTCCGTTAAGGATGTGCATGACGCTTCATAAGAAGATTGTCACTAAAGTGACAGCGCGTCAGCGCTAGAGTTTCGCTTGCGAAACTCTTTGTTATATTCTCTGACATTCTCTGCAATAATATACCGTTCCGCCTAAATAAGCTTGTTTTGTAATATCTCCTCCGCATACCGGACATGGTTCTTTATAAACTTTATGCGACAGTACTGTCTGATAACCTCCAAATTGACCAAAAATATCTTTCTCGGTATTACGTCCTCCGGCCAAGGCCATCATCTTCAGCACTTCTTTTATCATTTGATATAACCGATTGATTTCCTCTTCTGTAATTTCTTCTAATTTGATTTTGGGATTTAGTTTTGCATAAAACAATATATCCTGCAATACACCATTACCTAATCCCGGAATACGCTGTTGGGTTGCTAAGAAAGCCTTTACACTCAGAGATTTCTTTGTATCATTATATAACTGTAAAAAATATTCCTTTGTGAATGCATCCGTTAATGGAGATGGTTTTGTTTTGGCTGAAAGATAATAGAGATTATCATTTTCTCCTTCCCGGAAAACCCAGATACCACCATACATCTGAATAGAACATGTCAAATAGGTAGAATCATCGAATTCTATAAGTAGTTGATGTTTCTTGGGTAATAAAGCCGTATCTGTAATATATCGTATATTAGTACCGTCAAACAATACCAGACGTATCTTTTCGATACAGACTTCAATCATACCTGAAATAGCAGTAGATTTTCCAATCACTTTACCTTCTAATAATTCAGGATAGTTCTCTGAATCTCCAAAATAAAAAGCAAACTTATGAGGTGATGCTCCGCTAATCACGCTTCTTATCTTTTTCCCTTGTATTGTTTGATTTAATTGTTTTGCAAATCCGTAGCTCTCTGGTATCTCTAACATTGTTCTTCCTCCTTATTTTGAACGTTTTTTATGGACATTTCTAATTGTTTTTCTTTTCTTTGTCTTTGTGACTTCTTTGCCACTTTCTTTTTTGCTTGAATATCTGCGTTTCTCATTCTCGTATTTCTGCTCTTTGTCTGAATTGCCAGTCTTATGCTTCGTACTATAGTCACCTCGCCTTGGCCGTATCAGACATTGATTGTCAAATCCAATCAAGTCTTCTCTTCCGGCTTCCTTTAATGCTTCATATACCAGACCATAGTTTTTTGGATTACGGTATTGGATTAATGCCCTCTGCATTGCTTTTTCATGTGGATTCGTAGGTACATAGACCGGATCCATCGTTCGCGGATCTAATCCGGTATAATACATACATGTCGAAATGGTTGAAGGAGTTGGGTAAAAATCCTGTACTTGCTCCGGCATATATCCTAAATCCCTTAAATACTCTGCCAGGATAATTGCTTCATTAATTGTCGAACCCGGATGAGAGGACATTAGATAAGGCACGACAAATTGCTTTTTCCCTTTTTCTTCATTGATTTGGATATATTTTTGGGAGAATCTCCGGTAAACATCATTAGATGGTTTTCCCATCTTCTCCAATACCTTGTCTGCAACATGTTCTGGTGCCACTTTTAGCTGACCGCTGATATGATGTTCAACTAATTCCTTCATAAATGTATCATTTTGATCATAAATTAAATAGTCAAACCGGATTCCTGAACGTATAAAGACCTTTTTGACATTTGGCAGTTCTCTTAATTTTCTTAATAATTCTAAATAATCCATATGATCAATTTTAAGATTCTTACACGGCTTTGGAAATAAGCACTGCTTACTTGTGCAAACTCCTTTTTTTAATTGCTTTTCACATGACGTATGTCTAAAATTCGCAGTAGGCCCACCCACATCATGTATATATCCTTTAAATCCGTCTTCCCAGATAAATGATTTCGCTTCATTGATAATAGATTCATGACTTCTTGTCTGAATGATTCTGCCTTGATGAAATGTCAAGGCACAAAAGCTGCATCCACCGAAACATCCCCGGTTGCTTACCAAACTGTATTTCACTTCTTCGATAGCCGGCACGCCGCCAAAAGCTTCATAAGACGGATGGTAATTTCGCATATAAGGCAATGCATAGACTCTGTCCATCTCTGATTGGGTCAGAGGTTTTTGCGGAGGATTTTGAACGACATATAATTTATCATTATACTTTTCAGTCAGTCTTTTGGATTTAAATGGATCAGTATTTCGATATTGAGCATAAAAACTTTTTGCATACTTTTTCTTATCTGTCAGAATCTCTTGAAATGATGGCAGTATACTCTTGTCATATACACTATCTAAGTCTTTCGCCTTATATACCGTACCGTCAATATATGTGATATCCTTTATATCAATTCCACTGTTTAATGCGTCTGCAATCTCAACGATACTTCTTTCACCCATACCATATGACAGTAAATCAGCACCGGAATCCAGTAAAATAGAGCGCTTTATCTTATTCGACCAATAATCATAGTGTCCCATCCTTCTTAAGCTTGCTTCAATTCCACCGATAATGATTGGACTGTCCCGATACTTCCGTCTGATTAAATTACAGTATACAATCGTTGCATGATCAGGTCTTTTACCCATAATACCTCCGGGAGTAAATGCATCTGTCTGTCTTCTCTTTTTAGATACAGAATAATGATTTACCATCGAATCCATATTTCCCGACATAACAATAAAGCCCAGTTTAGGCTTTCCTAATATCATAATGCTGTTATCGTCTTTCCAATCCGGCTGCGAAATAATACCTACTTTATAGCCATTAGACTCCAATACTCTGCTTATTACAGCATGTCCGAACGAAGGATGGTCGACATACGCATCTCCTATTACATATACAAAGTCACATGTCTCCCAGCCTCTTTGTTTCATATCTGATTTTGTAATTGGTAAGAAATCTTTCATTTTATACCCTTTGCATATCGCAAACTGGTTTGCGATACTGCCATAAATAGATAGTTGAAAGAATCAATATATGGCAGTCCTTTCATAAATTATATTTCTTTCAACATGTTTACTCCTAATTCTTCTATTTCCTCACTCGTTAGTGGTCGATATTGTCCAAGCTTTAAATCATTATCTAAAAAAAGATTTCCCATTGATAAACGTTTCAGATACAATACTTCCCTGTCGATTGCTTGAAACATTCGCTTGATTTGATGATATTTCCCTTCATATATGGTTACATTTACTTCAAACTCCTGACCTTGATTGATAATTTCCAGTATACTGGGTTTTAGTTTTACAAGCTCATTGTTCCTGCTTTTATCCTTTATCGTGACTCCTTCTGCAAATGCTTTAACATGCATATCATTCAAAGGTTTATTAATTTTAGCATAATAGGTTTTAGGAATATGTTTCTTCGGGGACAGTAACTTATGAGCCATATCTCCGTCATTTGTAATCAGCAGCAGCCCTTCTGTATCTTTGTCCAACCTGCCGACAGGAAATAAATCTATTTTATCACTTTCAATTAGATTAATAACGGTTCGATTTATTGGGTCTGTTGTTGCTGATACGACACCTGATGGTTTATTCAGCATATAATATTCATATTTAGTGTAAGATAACGTCCTTCCGTTACAGATTACTTCATCAAGCAGCCGATCATCCCTTAAGCTTAATTTATAGTCAGCGTTAGTAATTGTAATCCCATTCACCAATACTCTGCCTTTTTGGATTATATTTTTTGTCTGGCTTCTTGTACCGACTCCCATTACCGATAAAAATCTATCTAATCTCATAATACTCCTTCGATGTGTATAACAGCTCCGATTATAAACTCTGCGCACGATATCCTTCAGCTATCACATCCAATTCACGGTTAAATCTCTTTAGCTGCTCTAAGTCATCTAAATTATAAATTCTATGAAATTCGTCCTGAATCTTTATTATCTCTCTTTTATTTGCGACATTATACAGATTCTGTATATTGTTTAGTATATCTGACACAATACCTGCTTTTATTTGAAATGAATTTTGTGAATCCATTATTTCACCGCGAATCGTAGACATTTCACTGTCGAGCGCAACAATCGCTTCTGCCGCACCCAGCAAACGTTCTTTTATATGCACCGGTATATTTTCTTTATACTTATATTGCAGAGAATGCTCCACTGTTGCCCAGAAATTCATAGCTAATGTCCTGATTTGAATCTCTACGGGGATTTCCTTTTTACCATTAAGTGTTTCAACTGTATATATGGCGATAATATGATAGCTTCGGTACCCACTGTTTTTAGCAGAATTAATATAATCTTTTTCTGATTTCACTATCATATCACTTCTTTGTTTGATCAATGTTACCGTTTTGTAAATATCCTCTACAAATTGGCAAATAATACGAATCCCTGCAATATCTTCAATCTGTTCTTCTATATCCTGCATTGATATGTTTTTATTTTGTGCTTTTTCAAGAATACTTGATATTTTTTTCACACGTCCTTTTACTCCTTCAATAGGAGAATATACACCAGCATTTTTATGTTCATTAATCAGATGGTTAAATTTAACTAATAACTCATCAACCGCCAACTCATATGGTGTTAAAATTTCTCGCCACAACTGAATCTCCATAGTAAATACCTCCTTATTTCTCTCAGTTATATTTTATCATACTATAGACTATTTTTGTAAAACTTTTGCAAAAGCTTTAGTATGAAAACGATAACTTTTTATCTTCGGTACTCTTTAAAACCCAATAGGGATTTACACTCAGTTCTTGGTAATTTACTGTCTTAATATAGATTCCCATGTGTAAATGCACATCAAAATTTCCCGATGTCCCTTCCACTTTACTATATCCGGTATCCCCCATATATCCCAGTATCTGTCCTGCTACAACAGTATCGCCTTCTACTATATTCTCATCATAGCTATATAAATGGGCATAATAGAAATATCCTTGATTCCTGGATCTGATTCCGACCCGGTAACCACCTTGCTCAAGCCACCCGATATTTTCTACGACTCCGTCTGTCATACTGATAATCGGAAAATAGCCGGCCTGGTTATTATCTGCCATTAAATCTGTCCCCTCATGTACCCGATTCCCTCCATAGGTACGTTCGTAACCCCAGGAATTCACATAATTTATCCATATACTTTTGTTTTTTGTGGACACCGGAACCGGAAAATATTTTATATCACTAAAAATCGCTTTTATACTATTTAGCAAAGATGAAAACTCATCTGCAAATTCTTCTTTATAATAGGCCAACAGCTCCTTATATTTGGCTTCATTCATCTTTTCCAGCTTATTGCTTGTTAGATCATAATTACAGTAAATCATTGCTACAGTAAGGACCTCTTCATAATCATCTCCTGTTTCTCCGGCTAATTCCTTTACATATTCCTCTCCCGCATTTCCAAGATTCATGGTTCTAAATGCATCGGTCTCATTTTCATAAATCGTAATACTTTTAGGTAGTCCTATTTGCTTCACCCATACCAGTTCACATTCCACTATAATTCCTAATGCAGTCAAAAGCACAATATAACGGATTAATAAAATTAATTTCATTTTTTTGTTTAACATAAAATACCCACTTCCAATAAGGAGTTCAATCCATTATATGTTAAAGTGAGTATATATTTAACCAAAATCTTTCTATCTACTATTCTTATATCCCAAAATATTTTCAATTTGCATTAACGTATCTTCTAATGAATTACTATTATCTATTTTGTAATCCGTAAGTTTTTCCAATTGCTCATGAGTCATCTGATTGTTCATAATACTCTGAATCTTTTCGATGCTGTATCCGCGGCTTTTCATAATACGGGCAGTCCTGACATCATCGTCTGCATAAACCATCCAGGTAGTATCACATTCACTTGCATAATCTGCTTCAAAAAGTATTGCAGATTCCAAGACTAATAGTTTATCAGCATGATATGTTCTGTTTTCAACAACTTTTGTATCCACATATTCTCTCACTGCCGGATGCACAAAGCTGTTTAGTAACTTTAACTTGGATTTATCTGCAAATACGATTTCTGCTAATCTGTCACGATCAATAGATTTATCATCATTTAAAATACCCGTTCCGAAAGCCTCTACAATCTGATGATAACAATTTTGTCCCGGAGACATTACCAGATTACCGATTTTATCCATTTCTATTACATCTGCCTGATAATATTCCATAAGTAGTTTTAAAATGCTGGATTTACCGCTTCCGATGCCTCCTGTTATTCCAATGACCATCCTACACATCTCCTAATCTAATGCGCTTCATACCAATTATTCCCCATTTCCAGTCCGATTTCTAACGGAACCGATAAATCAGCAGCTTTTGGCATTTTATCATATAATATTTCTTTCACTTCCTGTACTTCATCATGATAGGCTTCAATCAGCAATTCATCATGAACTTGAAGAACAATTTTTGATTTTAGCTTTCTTGATTTAAATTCCTGATTAATTTGAATCATTGCTATTTTGATGATATCCGCGGCAGTTCCCTGAATAGGCGAATTCATTGCAATTCTCTCGCCAAATGATCTTTGCATAAAATTACTTGACTTTAGTTCCGGAATCGGCCGTTTACGTTGAAACATCGTTGTTACGAATCCATTTTCTTTTGCAAACTCAACTGTCTCATCTAAAAATTCTTTTATTCTGGGATAGGTTTTAAAATATTGTTCTATATAACCAGCAGCCTCTTTTCGGCTAATGCTGAGATCCTGACTTAATCCAAAAGAACTAATACCATATACGATTCCGAAATTTACCGCTTTTGCATTACTTCTTTGTGCATTTGTGACCTTATCTAATGGCGTGTTAAAAACATTGGCTGCTGTTATTTTATGAATATCCTGATCCATTTTATATGCATCTATCAAATTCCGGTCACCAGAAATATGTGCTAATACCCTAAGCTCTATCTGGGAATAATCGGCATCTATAAATACATAATCTCTTTCAGGTACAAATACTTTTCTAATTTCTCGTCCTAATTCCATTCTAATCGGAATGTTTTGCAGATTAGGTTCTGTACTGCTGATCCTTCCGGTCGCTGTAATTGTTTGATTAAACTTACCATGAATTCGGTTATCATCACCAATATAATTTGCTAATCCATCCGCATAGGTGGACTTTAATTTCGTATATTGACGATATTCTAAAATTTTATTGACAACAGGATACTCCGGTGCTAATTTTTCCAATACGCCTGCGGAGGTAGAATAACCTGTTTTTGTCTTTTTCCCACCCGGAAGCCCTAACTTAACAAATAGGATTTCTCCTAATTGCTTTGGAGAATTTATATTAAATTCACTACCTACTTCCTGATGAATTTCCTTTTGCAGTACATCTATCTTAGCGGCCAGTTTATCACCATATTCTTTCAAAGCTTCTTTTTCGACTTTGATTCCTACTTGTTCCATATCATATAGTGCATATACCAAAGGCATTTCAATCGTATGAAACAATTCTAACATATTTTCTGAAACCAATTTGTCTGTTAAACTTTCCAAAGCAGCATATACAATGCAACTACTATAACAGGCATATTTAATAAATTTGTCTTCTAATACCAATTTTGCGGACTGAAGCAGTTCTTTTCCTATTAATTCAGTTCTGGAAGGAACCGGCATATTTAAATAATCCCTTGCGATATCCTCATAATCATAGGAATCCTTTAACGGATTTAGCAAATACCCTGCTATTTCACAATCAAATGCTTTTGATCTGTCATCTAATTTAATATATTTTAAGTGATGTTTCAAATCAATTAGAGCGGTTTTTTCAACTTTATTAATCAATTGATTTAATCGCTCAATGAGATATTCTTCTGTAATCAGACCACTGATATCAATATAATAGATTTGCTTCATACCATATGTCAACGATAAGCCTAACATCTCAGAATCACCTATAATATTAATTCCGATTCTTTGATATTCCGACGCCTGGGTGAATACTCTTTCGGCTGCTGCTAAATCTGATATATAAGCAAATTCACTTTCACAGCTGTTGTTCTCTTCTGTTTTATGTTCAAATCTTGTTAGAAAACTTTTGAATTCTAAACGTTTCATAATCTGAAAGGCCTCTTTGGTATACATTTCTCCAATTTTACCATCGGAAATCTTGCATGGAACCGGACTATTTATATTAATTGTCGCAAGTTCCTTACTCATCAGAGCCAGATTATAATGATCCTTTAGTGCATTTTGTGCTCTGGGAGGTTTAATCTCATCTGCATGTTCATATGCATTTTCAATATTTCCATATTCTACGATAATCTTTGTAGCTGTTTTTTCTCCAACACCGGGTACTCCCGGTATATTATCCGAACTATCTCCCATCAGGGCTTTCACATCGATAAATTCTATTGGCGATACATGATATCTTTCTTTTACATCCGACGCAAGATAATCCTCTACCTCTGTCCTACCGGCCTTTGTCTTAGGGATTCTAATCTTGATTCGATCCGTTGCCAATTGCAGCAAGTCTCTGTCTCCTGATATAACCGACACTTCTAATCCATCTCTTTCACCGGTCTTAGCCAATGTGCCAATTACATCATCCGCTTCATATCCGGCTTGTTCCGCTATCGTGATATTCATCTTCTCTAAAATTTCTTTGATTAACGGTACCTGCTCTCTGAGTTCCGGCAGCATTGGCTTTCTTGTCCCTTTATATTCCGCAAACATTTTATGCCTAAAAGTCGGTGCATTTACATCAAATGCAACGATTAAATAATCCGGAGATTCCTCTTCTAATACTTTAAACATAATATTTAAAAATCCATATACAGCATTGGTGTGCACTCCTTCAAAGTTTGTCAGATCCGGTACGCCATAAAATGCCCGATGTAGAATACTGTGTCCATCTATCAATACTAATTTTTCGCTCATTAAAACCTCCAAAACTATTGATTAAAGTGTTGCTTCAAAGATTGTAAAATCATTTAGATATGTATCTTCATTTTCTACAATAACTTTATCAAACACATGATTCCAGTCATAACAACCACAATATTTGCAGTATAGCGGACAGATTTCTCAATCCATTCTACCCGGTCAGCAGTCTTGATTCCATAATCCATCTCAATCAACATTCGCTCTATCTCACCTTTAAAATCAAATGACATAGAAGCATCTGACTCTGCTAACTCCAACCCCACCTGCAATGTATAGTATATCTCTAATTCATCATAACATTCTTTACAGGATAATGCATGGATAATAAATTCTTTTAGTATATCTCTGTCTAACAATTCGTTATTTAAAAATGAATTAATATAATTCTGAAATTTTCTACAATTCATTTTAAACCTCCGTAATTTTCTCTTGACTGGTAGTTCATTTTCTGTTTTTCATTATATCACGCCAGTTGAAGGAAGTCGAGAATATTTCAATAGGTCTGGCAAAGCTTCAAAAGAACAAAGAGTTTGCCTTACTTTACGATAAGAAAAAATATTTTACACACTTTTAATGCTATTGCATAGAATATTATTAGAAAGATGATATATATTAAAAGTCCACATACTTTGATATATATGTCTTTCTACCAATAATATTATGTTAATTATATTTTTATTTATAAATTTATTCGCTGTTAATTGGAGAATGGCAAAAGCCATTATCATTGCATTTTCTTACGAACCTGTCTGACAGTTTCTCACTAATCTGTCTGACAAATGCCACTTATCCTCCAAGCGTATATTGTCCTTGTAATAACAAAACTCTAAAATATAAAATGACTTTGAATCAACATTAATTTAGAACCTTTCGAAAAATGTTTTTCAAGAACATTAAGCTACCTGCCATTTTTTAATTCATAGGAATAATTAAAAAGTATCGTAAATCCGATGTCAGTATAACTGAACGATTTGTTTTACGATACTTTTTTATTTATTTGTAAAATGCAAATTGTCCTATAATTGGAAGCGGTACCCGTTTGTTACTGTTAGCATTTACAATTCCATTGATTGCCAGAGCAAAAAATATCCCCCATACTCCAATTGATAATATAATATTTACTGCTGATTCAAAAAATGATGTAAATATAGCAAAGCTTATAGATTTAACAATTCTTAACGCTGCCGATGCTATAAAATAGCATATAAAAAGCAACATTCCCTGACCTACATGAAATCTTACATCCTCATTATCTTTCTCAGGCACAACAACTGCACCTACCACCCACAATATGCCGATATATGCTAATATAGAGTATATTTTGCTATTATCTGTTCCTGACCGGTTTATTGGCGTCTGCTGTTTTCCCTGACTGCTCTTTTGATCCGTCTGCTGACATGGACAAATAGAATTTTCTGGAATTTCTTTTCCACAACGTGTACAAAACATATTGATATCCTCCTGTTTTTTATACATTATATCATATATGTTTTAAAAAATCATAAAAAGTAAAATAACTTATTATTAATCATCTGTACCAAAAATCTGCTCTAATAAACGCTCTGCATGATCTAATCGATTTTCAAGAGAGTTAAGTAAGCGATCAATATCTCTAAATTCATTCCTTGTAATTCTTCCGGCAAAATAATCAGTTTTTATCTCATTCTCCTTCATATCAATTTCTGCTTCTAGTAAATCAATTTCCCGACTAAACATATAAAAATGACTACGCGGTTCATGACATGTCCCGTATGGTATGATTATTTCTATTCGACTAATCAGATCTTCCACATCTGATTTTAAATCATTCAAACTATAGTTCACATTTGATAAGTTATTTGTAATGATATCTGCTTCCTCTGAACTTACCATTATTTGCAAAGTGTTAATCATTTCATTATTTGTGTTATAACACCAAAACCAGTCTTTACATTCAAGTCCTAAGTCCTGTGGATTTTGTTTACGGTTCATCAACTGGTTATATGTTTGCGGAGCTGGAGCCATAGTTGCTTGACCCGGCGTCCAATTGGCTGGTGTTACTGCTTTGGTTTCATCCGAGAGTTGGAGCGCAGTAAGTAAACGCAATATTTCATCAATATTACGTCCATTCGTCATTGGATAAATGAGTATGGCTCTGATGATTTGGTTCGGATCAATAATAAATACATTCCGAACAGTTTCATGATTGCTGATATCGGGAGCAATCATTCCGTACATTTTGGCAACCTCTCCCATGTTATCGGCTATAACAGGAAAAGGAATTGTTATACCGGTTATCGTATTTATAGCAGAAATCCATGCCAGATGTGATGGATTGCTGTCAATGCTTAAACCGATAAGTTGTGCATTTTTTTTGTCAAATTTATCATTCTCTTTTGCAAAAGCAACAAATTCTGTTGTACAGACCGGAGTAAAATCACCGGGATGTGAAAATAAAACAACCCATTTACCATGATAATCAGACATTTTTATAGCACCTATTGTTGAATTGGCTATGAAATCCGGTGCTTTCATCCCAATATGCAATCCATTATCTACCATAATCATATACCTCTAAAATAAAATTATTTTATATTATATGATTATATAGTGAATTTTGTTACTCATTTACTCTTCTAAAATCATTTTGTAAATATCTTTAACTTCTTTGCCGGTTTTTCTTAAATCTCTTTCTTTTATCAACTCGTATCCATTTTTAGTAAGATCGTGTACTTCTCCCTTTAATATACGCTTTACTATATTCATAAATTCTTTAATATTGGAACCTTTATATATTGCAATTCCTTCTGTAAATAATTCATCGTATATCGGAATATCTCGGATAACCGTTGGATTTTTCATGGCTAATGATTCTAGTAAAACAATTCCTTCCGTTTCTTCATAAGTTAAAAATAAAAATAAATCACTGCCGGCATATGCATCTCTGATTTCATTCTTATCTACATATCCCGGCAAAATAACATTTGAGGTTCTATTATAAATTGCTTTTTTTACTTTTATTGGCACTATATGCAAATTTGTATATCCAAACCATATAAACTTATATTCCGGCATTCTTTTAGCTAATTCCACAAAATCCAGAATTCCTTTACGTTCAATATAGTGTCCTACTGACATAATTACCTTATCATTTTCAGTAAATCCGAATTTTTCTCTAAATTTTTTTCTGTCACCTTTATTCCTATTATAAAACTCCAAATCAATTCCATTTGAGATACTATAAATAGGTTTTTCAATTCCATAGCTTCTTAATAGCTTTTTGGAATATTCAGTAGGTGTAATTATTACATCGCCCCTATTATAACATAATATAAGCCACTTTTTAAATAATGGCGCAAGTAAATCTGAACCGATAAAAGACTTTCTGAAATCCTCCATAGTAGAATGTGCGTAATACACAATTTTTTTCCCTTTACGTTTTAACAAATATGCCAATATCATGCTATCTGGAAATATCGTATTAAATTGAGCAATATCATATTTTTTTCTACTGTTCGTTGTAAATTGAATATGATTTAAATGCAACGCTTTCTTTTGATGCTCATATGCCCTGCCTAGTCCACTCTTTCTAACGATACCGATTCCGCCATGATATAATAAAACTTTCATAATAATCCTCCATGTCGCACGCTTTACGTGACAAGACGCAAAGCCAAATGTTTGATTTGCTTTGCGTTTAAACCATCTTGTCATCTTAAAAATGTTATTAGATTCTGTATAAGAAATTTTAATCCAAAGGAATATATAAGAATGCTAAATGGTTTTCCTAACAAAATAATAACAATAAACTTTTTATACGTAATTTTTGTAATCCCTGCTAGGTAACACAATAAATCATCTGGAGCTATTGGAGAAAAAATAGCAATTGCAAACCATTTATCAAACTTAGTATCCTTACTTAACCAATGTTTATATTTTTTATATTGTTTTGGCTTCGCAATATATTTTACAAATTTTTCACCATGTTTTCTTGCTAAATAAAATGCAGCCAATGAACCAATACATATTCCAATATAATTGTATATACTTCCTAAGAGTGGTCCAAAAAAAACTATCCCTCCTACACTCCCGATACTTCCCGGAAGTATTGGAATAATAACCTGAACTATTTGGAACAGAATAAATATAATTGGAGCTAATATTCCGAATTTTAGCAAAAAGGTATTTAATGCGGTTTCTGACGTAAACAATTGCTGTTGTATCCCATATATAATAAACAAAATAGTGAAAATGAATCCTGCAATTGTTATTATATTAATGAAAAGCCTATATTTCATTTGAATATTTATCCCCTTTGACTTAATTTCGAACTTGTAAGAATTATATTGGAGCCGCCTCAATTAATATTATATTAGCTTTTTTGCTAAATTATATGCATATACACAAGTTAATAATTAAATAGTAAATCATTATTCTCTGTCTCTGCACCATCACTGACTCATTGTGCTTCTCTAAAGCGACCTCATCTCTTCTAACACCCAACATGACAACCTCCGATTATATAATAATAAATTCCTGTTTATTGAATCTACTATGGAATCTTCACAGCTAAATCCGACTATCTACTTATATTCATCACAACAATTTTTTCATACAAATGGAGTCTGGCTTATTTTCATAGTAGAGATAATTTTCCGTTATCACATACCCAATTTTGCGATACAATTCCATTGCTTCCACCAAAGGCTCTCCAGTCTCCAATATTAATTTTCGAATACCTTTTTCTTTTGCATGTCGTTCCAAATAGTCCATGAGCTGCTTTGACAACCCTTTTCCACGATAGTCTTCTCGTATAAAAACCCGCTTTACTTCCGCAGTATCATTGCCATAATGCTTAAAGCCTGCACAGCCAATTGCAAGGCCTTCTTCATAGATTAATACGACATCGCTTATATCTTCTGGATTGTTTAAAGGTATATATTGCTTACGGTTTTCTTCTCCTTCGGCTAGTTCATTTAAATAGGCATCCAGCAAACTGCATAGCTCAATAAAGTCTTGATTGAGTCCATTGGTATATATGAATTTCATCGAAAATCCTCCTATGCAGTATTATAAATTCATGGAATCTTCAGCCCTTATGAAATAATGACTGAAGATCCCATTATTCAAAAATTACCCACTTTTTTCAAAAATCCTAGGCAAATCTTATAAAAATTGCTGTGAACCTTTAGCAATCTTTTTAAGCATATCTAAATTATAATAATTTTAATTGTAACATATCGTAAAAAAGAAGTCGATACAATATTTATTTCCTACAAATATTGTCCTAACTTAGTTATTATAGTATTTTGATAATATTTACAATTTACTAGAATATACCATAAGCTGCAAATCTCTATAGGATGCATCTTTACCATTATAATTTGCAAAAGTCTTAACTACCTGCATATCTCTTTGCTTTAAAATTATATCTATTTCATCAATAGAATAGAGCCGTTGTGGTGCTCCATACTCAATATTAGGTTTCTTTGCTGATTCACCATACACAATAGTATCATCACCAAATAACATGATTCTTTTCATATCATCCCACTCAAACCTTGATACAGATAAAGCATTCTCCCCAGCATCCCAATATTGTGCTGGAAAATAGTGCTCTGCATATTCTGCATTACAGATATCCATAAAATGCTTTCCACCCGGTATTAATGCATTTGAAATAACATCAAATATTTTCAGATTTTCTTCATTTGATTCTAAATACCCTATAGCACCATCCGCTAAATTTAATATAACATCATACTCATCTTTAAAATGAAGTTCTCTTATATCTGAATTAATAAACTGTACATTTAAACCTTCAGAATTTGCAGTTAATATAGCATCATTAATAAATTCTTTTGTTATATCTACTCCAGTAACTTGAAAACCACGCCTTGCAAGAGAAAGTGCATGCCTTCCATATCCACATGCAAGATCAAGAATACGTTCTTTCCCCGTCAATTCCAAGGTATTCACGATAAAGTCAACCTGATTCTCTGTATCTTCTACCCATGACTGTTCTTTTATGTCCAAACTCCATATTGATTTATACCAATCAGCATCTAATGCTTTCATAAAATTAGACCTCCAAATATTCAATTCCTATCCGCGGTAGGTATTAATATATTAGCTTCTTCTAAAATAAAATACTAGACTTTTAATTAATAATTTGATATAGTATTGAATTAAGTGCGGATATCTTTTCGCACTTTTGCTTTCACACTATATGAATAACACTAAGCTACTGGCAAAGTAGTTATAGAGCCAGCAGCTTAGTGCTATTCATACTAAAATATTAGGTTATTTAAGCTAAATCAATGGCATACCAAAGCTCGCAGGCTTCTGCCCCATTTTTGTCACTATAATACATTTCAAAAATACCCATATCCTGCAGAATTTCGTAATTTGTTGTAGGCAGCCATTCCGTATAAATGCGTTTTTTTAACGCATGTAAATCAGGTGTATTATTTCCGATAGTTGAGAATATAGCCCATGTAGCTGCCGGTACGTCTACAACTGTGAATCCCTCAGCATTGCTTTTCGATGACAAATAACATCCAATTAAATATGGGAACGTTGTATCGCTTGCAGGTTTATATGAGTCAAAAGCAAAGACTTCACCGGGGTGATTCGTAAACCCACCTTCAATAAACCAATCTTTATCTGTAGAATCTTGGAGTTTTTTAAATCTTCCGTCTTGCATAATATCTTGCCATACTTCCGGTATTGTTCTACCTTTATCGTTTTTAATCCCATCATACGTATAAGTATCCTCAATACCATACACTTTAAAAGCTTTTCTTTCTTCAATGCGATAATCCATAATCATATCTCCTTTAATAGTTAGTAGAATTGAAATACGTGGAAATGCTTTGAGCGATACGCCCTTTTCGCGCGCTGAAGAGGGTGATATTCCATGAAGATTATTAAAAGCACGAGTAAAAGCTTCAGGTGATTCATAGCCATATTTAAGCGCAACATCCAATACTTTGATATTACTGGTTTGTAGTTCCAATGCTGCTAATGTCAATCTTCTTCTTCGGATATATTCCGATAATGATACATCCGCAATAACGGAAAATACTTTTTGAAAATTCGTAATAGAATAGCAAACAATTTTTTCAATTTCTTTAAAGTCTATATTACTATTCATGTTCTCTTCAATATACTCGATTGCTTCATTCATTCGTTCAAACCATGACAATTTGCATTCCTCCTCTCTGCCTATATTCTAATTCATGGGGATGAAAAAAGCCTTGCAATTCTTGGTCTGTTATGCAAGACCATCTGGTAGTCTTTCTCTATTTAAGAGAGCCAACAAGGTTTGGATTTCCGTAAACTTTGATAGAATCCACCTATTATTAGATAATTGACCACTATAAGCACTCATTTGACTTTGTGATCTACTGACAAAAAAGATTCAAATGGTTTAAGTAAATTATGTTTATACTATACGATAAGTAACGAAACTTCCTAAGATACTTCCATCAGCATTTTTTACTGGACTAATCCCAAAATTGTTTTATACCATAGTGTGCCTTCCACATAATCCGTGCGTAAGGAAACACGGTGGATATCCCGTGTTTCAGCCATTCGGCTTGCTCACGTTTTGAAGCCTCTATATCTTTATCTACTGCCAGCATCGGCCAATTCATAAATTATTCTACCTCCTTTGTTTTTATAATCCGGGTATGACGCTTACTGTATTAACAATAATGGGCTGCTGCCTTGCGATTCCGAGGAATCGTTCGCAGCAGCCCATTTGTCAATAATACATAGACCTATTTAGCTTTTTCGCTTCTGCGTTTCCGTTTATTTACCGTCAGCACAATCCCTCCCATGGAAACCGCCATGACCGCCAAC
>Ga0153924_1000252_pt1 | contig 35570 bp, 25 predicted proteins | sample TSNJ008MetaG_FD_104709 | JGI IMG/M metagenome (GOLD analysis project Ga0153924, IMG submission 104709) | Attine ant fungus gardens microbial communities from New Jersey, USA - TSNJ008 MetaG | ecosystem: Host-associated > Fungi > Mycelium > Unclassified | place: USA: New Jersey, Wharton State...
CCGCAGATGTAACACCGAAAGCGTATGAAGTATATGGGCAGAGTGAGTATGTTTTGACTGATGAACAAAAGTCGTCAATCAAAAAGCAGAATATTGATATTGACCACTTTGACTATACTTTAACAGGAATTCCGGAAGATGCCGATATTCTCATCATTAATTCACCTAAAGTTGATTATACGGATGAGCAGACAGAAGAAATACTGGATTTCATGAAATCAGGTAAGGCGGCATTAATCATTATGCCTACTAATGGAATCGAGAAAGCAAAGAGATTGCAAAATGTTGATAGGATATTAGCCTATTATGGAGCAGAATTGGAATACGGAACTGTTTTAGAGAGCAAGTCAGATTATTATTTAGAGGAAGATAACTATTACACTATAGTGGGACAGCTACAATCACATAATATTACAAACAGTTTGCTTACAAATAATACCACGACTGCATTTATCGCAGCTGATAGTATTAAATTATTAAATGATGTAGAAGATATTAAAATCGAAGTAATTGTAAAATCATCAGCTTCAGCTTATTTTAAAGAGCAAAAATCCAGTGTTATGAGTCAGCTTGCGACAGATAAATCAGGAACATTTAATTATGGAATTGCATTTACAGACCAGTCGTCAGCGACCGGCAATAAAATGGTGTTGTACAGTTCGGCAGCACTGGTAAATGCAGCGATGGACTCTAAAGTAAATGGCGCCAATACGCAGTTGCTGGTCAGCTCATTAAGATGGTTAGCCGGCCAGGATGAAGATGTTATGATTGCCGTAAAAGGATTATATCCGGCTAATTTAGTATTAACCCAAAAGCAAATTTCGGTAAATACTATAATTTTAGCAGTTATGATTCCGGTTTTTGTATTAGGATATGGTTTAATTGTCTGGATTAGGAGGAGAAGAAGATGACGAAGAGCAGCAAAAAGAAGAAGAAAAATTTTGTTATCATGTCTTTGCTGTTAATCTTTTTATCGATATCTTTAGTAATTGTAACATTTGCCTTTAAGGAGGATGAAGCCGGCGAAGAGGAAACTGAAACGATTAACGCGCTTAAAATAGATAGTAATGGGATTGAAGGTCTGCATTTTGAGACGGCAAATTTAGATGCGGCCTTTAGTAAAAAAGATAAAGTGTGGAAATATGATCAAGATGAAGATTTTCCGGCAGATTCTACTTTGATATCTAGTATGATAGTGAAAGCAAGTAATATTGTCGCTACAAGAAAAATAACGGATATTTCGGATAATTTAAATGATTATGGAATGAATGATCCGATTCTATCAATAACATTGACAAGTTCAGATAGTGTGGATACACAGATTACAGTGGGTTCACAAAATAAAATTTCAAGTGAATATTATTTGCGGATAAATGCTGAAGATATTATATATACGATAGATTCCGCCTTAGTTTCTGCATATTCTGCAGATTTATATGATTTGGCAGAATTAGAAACCATCCCTACATTAAGTGGTGATACAATTTCTTCGATTAATATTCAAAACGGCAGTAATCTTTTTGAAATTATTAATGACGGTGAATACGGCAAGGATATGCAGGGAGCCAGTACCTGGTATCTAAAGTCTCCGTTTGAGTATTTAAGAGGAATTGAAAGTTATAAATTTGATGATTACTTGACAATATTAGAAAATTTTGCATATTATAAATTGGCAGCATACAATATAACAGAAGATGATTTAAAGGCTTATGGCTTATATGATTCCCAAAGATATATTGATATTATTTATGGCAGTTCAGACAATGAAAAAAAGCTGCGTTTAAGTATTGGAAATGTAGATGAATCAGAATCATATTATTATGTATATCTTGTTCAATATGAAGGGCTATCTATATCACAGAGTAAAAGAATTTATTTGATGACATCTGATACTGTAGCTAGTATTATCAACTTTAATCCAATGGATTATATGTTTAAACAGGTGATTTATACTAAGCTAGACGATTTAGATACTGCAAAAATCATAATAAATAAAAAGACCTATAATATTAATGTGAAAGAAATTAAGGATGAGTCTTCTACAGAGGAGGCAACAGCAGAAGAGGAAACAACAGATAATACTACCAGTATTCAGCATAGTAATAAAACATTGGAATTTTATGTGAATGATAAAAAAGTAGATGAGACTAAGTTCAGAGATTTTTATAAAGAATTTATTGCGATAAGTTGTGAAAATATTATTTTTGATAAAGAAGACGAAGTAGATGGAGAAGCATATATGACAGTCGAACTTATTAGGAATTCTGAGCCTTTCAAGAAAATTACAGCTGAATATATCTCACATGATGTTGGATATTATCAAGTAAAAGTAAATGGGGCGACCGATTTTTTGGTAAATAAAACAGTAATTGGAAAAATAGCCGAGACCCTCGAAGAATTGGTGACTGAATAAAGCTTGGGAAAAATTACACTTATAAATATAATCCAAATGCAGATATTAATAGAAAGAGATTTACTCTTTAATATGTGTAAAGGAGATTATTTATTATGAAAAAAGTGAAACTTTTAGTTTTATCCGCTTTAATTCTATCAATGTCGACTTTTTGTGTAGCATGTTCATTAAGGAATAATGAAAATGAGTCAACAAATGAAGCGACAACAACTACAGTTCATCAAACAGACAATACTACAACTATGGAAAGTAGTACAACTATGGATGGTTCGACAACAGCTACAGGTGACAATGATGGGGCAATCGGAGGTTTCGGTGAGGATGTTAAAGATGGTATAGAGACTATTGGAAGTGGTATAGTGAACGGTGTTGAAGATATAAAAGATGATATGACTACCCGTTAAATATTACCAAATATAAACTAGCGTGCTGACACATTTATGTTTAGACAAATAACCCAGAAAAACAGTAAGTTATTTTGCCTGAATATAAGTGTGTCAGTACTCTAATACATCGTCCACGAACTAACCGAACTGATTATTGGTCTGAATTTCCGGTTAATTCGTGGACGATGTATTAGTATAAAGAAACCAGTTCATATTCAGTTCACATAGCATAGGTATAAACAATAAGAGCAAACATCAAACAGCGAAAGGAGTATACATGCTTAGCTTAAAAAATATTAAAAAAAGTTATACAACAGGTGAATTTACCCAGACAGCATTAGATGGTGTCAGTTTAATGTTCAGAGAAAGTGAATTTGTTGCAATCTTAGGGCCTAGTGGTTCCGGAAAAACAACATGTCTTAATGTAATAGGAGGATTGGATCAATACGATAGTGGAGACTTGATTATCAATGGTAAATCTACAAAAGAATTTAAATCGCGAGATTGGGACGCTTATCGAAACAACAGTGTTGGATTTATATTTCAAAACTATAATTTGGTAACGCATCTAAGCATTACATCTAATGTTGAATTAGGTATGACATTAAGTGGTGTCTCTGCATCAGAAAAACATCGAAGAGCATTAGAAGTATTGGATCAGGTTGGACTAAAAGATCATGTACATAAAAAACCGAACCAGCTGTCAGGAGGGCAAATGCAGCGTGTTGCTATCGCACGAGCACTTGCTAATAATCCGGATATCATTTTGGCAGATGAACCAACCGGTGCACTGGATACAAAGACCAGCGTACAGATTATGGAATTGATTAAAGAGATAGCAAAAGATAAATTAGTGATAATGGTAACACATAACCCAGTACTTGCTAAAGAGTATTCTGATAGAATTGTCGAATTTAGAGACGGTGAGGTGGTATCTGACAGCAATCCTTTAGAGGAAGAGAAGATGGGCCTGTCCTACAAAATCAAAAAAACCAGCATGAATTTTTTCACTGCATTAAAATTATCAGCAAACAATATCAGAACAAAGAAATGGCGTACCTTACTTACGGCCTTTGCTTCCAGTATCGGAATTATTGGAATTGCATTAATTTTATCCTTGTCTAATGGATTTGATAAGCAGATTGGTTTATTTGAAACAGATACACTATCGGGATTTCCGATTATCATTACCCAGCAGGCAACACAGATGGATATGGAGACAATGATGGAAAATCATATGTCCGGTGGGCGCAGTGGGTTAGACAAATATCCGGATCGAACATCGATTATGCCATATGACCCTGCTGAATATTCCATGGTTCATACCAATGTATTTACTGATGAATATGTTAATTATTTAGAGGATATTGATGAAAGTCTTTTAACAGGATTATCTTATACTAGACTTGTTAATATGAATATTTTAAAAAGTGATGGTGAAGTCGCAACTCCGGTCAATACATCCACAATTAATTTTACATCTTATCCAAATAAATTAGGTGATGGTGAAGAAGGCTACTTGGAAAGTGCTTACGATTTATTAGCAGGCGAATTTCCTAAAACAAAAGAGGATTTAATACTGGTAGTGGATGAATATAATCAAATTGATAAATTTATTTTAGAAACATTAGGATTTGATCCGGAAGCAGAAAAAATTGAATATGATGATATTATCGGTAATGAGTTCAAAGTAATTTTAAATAATGATTATTATGTAAGAGCAGGCGATTATTTTACATTGAATGGAAATCCGAAAGATATGATGGATCTGTATAATAGTGAAAAGGCGGTATCGATTAAAATTGCCGGTATTATAAGAATCAAAGAAGACACCAAATTTTCTATTTTAAGTACTGGATTATCTTATTCAGATGAACTATCCCAATATTTCATTGAAGATGCTAAAAATTCTGAAATTGTAAAGGCACAAGAAGAAGCGGATTATAATATATTAACAGGTGAAGCATTTGTCTCTGAAAGCGAAGGCAGTTCATCAGGAATGATGGGTATGAGTACCGGAACTGCTACAAAATCAGCAATGCTTTCTACGCTTGGCGCCAATGGAACACCTTATATGATTACTTTGTATCCTACGGATTTTACTAATAAAGGAAAGGTTACAGAATATTTAGATGAGTGGAATGCAGATAAAGAAAAAGAAGATAAAATAATATACACCGATATGGCAGCTACATTTGTTGACTTATCCGGAAGTATTATGGATGGTATTACGATGGTATTGATCGCATTTGCAGCGATTTCATTAGTTGTTTCATTAATTATGGTAGCAATCATTACATATATCTCAGTGATTGAAAGAACGAAAGAAATTGGGGTATTAAGAGCTTTAGGAGCCAGAAAAAAGGATATTTCAAGAGTATTTAATGCAGAGACATTTATTATAGGTACCTGCTCAGGTGTATTGGGTATCTTAATTGCATGGTTATTGACATTTCCGGTGAACTCTGTTTTATATAGCTTGACTGAACTGGAAAATGTGGCAAATCTAGATCCGGTTCATGCGATTATGCTGATAATCGTCAGTGTTATCTTAACAATGATTGGTGGATGGATTCCAGCTAAAATGGCTGCTAAAAAAGATCCGGTTGAAGCACTGCGCAGCGAATAATTAAGCTTAAGTATAATTATCTATAGAATGCAAGGGAGTTAATAATGATTAGAATTTTGATTGTAGAAGACGATAGAAATTTATGTAAGATGATGAAGGTCTATTTAGAACAAAACAACTATGAAGCTCTGACGGCCTATGATGGAATTGAAGCATTAGAGGTGTTGGATAATAATTATGTGGACTTAATTATATGTGATATTATGATGCCTAGAATGGATGGGATTGAACTTACAAAGTCTTTACGTGACAGTCATTATACATTACCTATATTATTAGTTACAGCGAAAGGGACCATGGCCGATAAACGGCTGGGGTTCCAGGCTGGAACAGATGATTATATGGTAAAACCGATTGACCTGGATGAAATGCTGCTGAGAGTTGAAGCAATCCTTAGGAGAAGTAATATTATTAACGTAAATACAATCGAAATTGGCAAAGTAAGGTTAATTGCCGATCAATTGACAATTGTATATTCTGGTCAAACCTTAGAACTTCCGCTTAAAGAATTTAACCTGCTATTTAAACTTTTAAGCTACCCAAAGCAAATATTTACGCGGATGCAGTTAATGGAAGATATTTGGGGAATGGAAGCACAGAGTGATGAGAGAACAGTGGATGTACATATAAAACGTCTAAGAGAAAAACTGTCTCATATCAAGGAATTTGAAATTGTTACAGTTAGAGGTTTAGGATACAAAGCAGAGGTGACAGTTTGAAACTACTCAATAAAGTTAAAAGTTCTATTTTAACAAAGATTATTATGACAATTTTTTTTATTATTATTTCATCTAATGCTATCACAATCCTTTGTTTTAAACCACTCACACGAAATATTCTCAGTAAGATAAGGCAAGGTGAGAGTTATGTCCTTACCCATGAAGATATATTGGGAGTTGATACAACGATTAAGTTAATGATGTCTTTCAGTGCTTTGATATGTGTTGCTTTAATGATTTTTATTGCCATTAGATTTGTTAAGCCAATTATTAAATTAACGGCGGCAACCAACGATATTTCAGCAGGTAACTATGATGTATATATAGATTCATGTAATCGAGATGATGAAATAGGCCGCCTGATAAAACACTTTAATGCTATGGCAAATGAATTGAAAAACAAGGAATATTTACAGGTTGATTTTACAAATAATGTATCTCACGAATTCAGGACCCCGCTTACATCCATTCAGGGATATGCTAAAATTTTAAGTAATGACAGTTTAAGCAGAGAAGAGCGTAAGGAATATCTGGATATTATTATCGAAGAATCCAAGCGTCTGGAAAATTTATCGCACAATATATTAACATTATCTAAATTGGAAAATCAGGAGAAGTTTGAAACACAATATAAATTCAAACTGGATGAACAAATCAGAAAATCAATTTTATTGTTGGAGAATTTCTGGCAGACAAAAAATATCTCTTTTGAATTGGATTTGCCGGATACATACTATTATGGAGCAGAAGAATTTTTTCTGCAAGTGTGGATTAATATAATACATAATGCGATTAAATTTTCGAACGACAGAGGGATAATATCTATAAAAATAGAAAAAACCCCGAATGAAGTAATTGTTACGATTAAGGATAATGGATTTGGGATGAATGATGATGTGAAACAGCATTTGTGGGATAAATTTTATCAGGGAGACAGGTCCAGAATCCAACAGGGATTTGGTCTGGGTATGTCCATCGTGAAACGAATTGTTGACTTATCCGGAGGTAAAACAGAGGTAGAAAGTGAATTGGGAAGAGGTTCCTCATTTATATTAAAGCTTCCTTTCTAAAAAATAGTTTCATATCAAGCTTCTTTTGCATATGCTATATATATAGCAATATGCGAAGGGAGCTTTTTATGGCTAAAATAGTGATAGATGCCGGACATGGGGGGAAAGATCCGGGGGCAGTATATCAGGGCAGACAGGAAAAAGATGATAACTTAAGACTGGCACTGGCAGTAGGCAGCATATTACAGGAGCATGGCTTAGAAGTAGAGTATACACGGACAACAGATGTATATAACACACCATTTGAGAAAGCTGCAATGAGTAATAATGCTAATGCAGATTTCTTTATATCAATTCATCGAGATAGGTCTACTGTACCAAACAAAGCATCTGGTGTACAAACATTAGTCTATGATGATAGTGGAGTTAAGATAATAATGGCAAAAAATATTAATGATGAGCTGGCCAAATTGGGATTCACTAATCTGGGTACAGCCGTAAGACCAAATCTGGTAGTATTAAAACGTACTAAAATGCCGGCTATCTTAATTGAAGTGGGATATATTGACAGTGATACGGATAATGCAAGTTTTGATTCTGAGTTTGATCAAATTGCAAATGCAATTGCGCAAGGCATCATAAAGGCAATCGGCTTAGAAGCAACAGAAGATTCCGGAGAGGAAATAAAAGAAGAAAAACTAAGCAAAATGAATCAATCTTGTAAATCAGAACATAAAGAGGTGTTGTACCGGGTGCAGGTAGGAGCATTTCACAATCTGTCATTAGCGGAACAGATGGTTAATATATTGAAGGGTATGGGTTATCCGGCTTTTATGATTTATTGTAACGGATGGTACCGGGTGCAGGTAGGAGCATTTAAAATACTGGATAATGCTGTTCGTATGGAAATGAATTTAAGGCAGGCTGGGTATAATACTCTTATAACTACAGAATAAAAAGGGAGATTTCTCCCTTTTTTGCTTGTTAAACGTACCTAATATAGTATATACTTAAAATAATCACAGTAATATGAGTGCAAAACAGGGTTTAATGAAAAGAGGAATATGAGACTTCTGCAAAGTCTCTATTATAAGAGAAAAGAGGTATATGAGACTTCTGCAAAGTCTCTATCATAAAAGAAAAGAGGATTAAAATGAATTACGGATTTGTAAAAGTGGCAGCGGCTACGCCTAAAATTAAAGTGGGTGATTGTGAATATAATGCAAAAGAGATATGCCGATTGATTGACAAAGTCCACAGGAAAGGTGCCAAATTAGTAGTGTTTCCTGAATTATGTATCACAGGTTATACCTGCGGGGATTTATTTTGGCAGTCGCTTATGCTAAGACAGGCAAAAGAACAATTACTAAGAATAAAAGAATATACGGCCAATAAAGACATAGTAGCAATCGTAGGACTTCCGATGGAGTTTGAAGGAAAATTATATAATGCGGCGGCTGTAATATATGGAGGCAGTATACTTGGCATTATTCCTAAAACACATTTACCCAATTACTCAGAATTCTATGAGGCCAGACATTTTACAACCGGCAGAGAGGTATCCGGAGAGATAGAACTAATGGATGAAGCGATTCCTTTTGGAACAGAGCTGTTATTTAAGGCAGTTAACTTAGACGGATTTTGCTTATCGGTAGAAATATGTGAAGATCTGTGGGTTCCAAGTCCGCCAAGTGTCAGCCATGCAATGGCAGGTGCGACGATTATTGCCAACCTATCGGCAAGTGATGAGGTGACCGGTAAGGATATTTATCGAAAAAATCTGATTATCGGTCAATCAGCACGATTGGTCTGTGGTTATATTTATGCCGATGCAGGAGAAGGAGAGTCATCAACTGACTTTGTATATGCGGCACATAATTTGATTGTTGAAAACGGTACTGTTCTAAAAGAGTCCAAACGTTTCCAGAATGAAACGGTTTATGCAGATCTGGATTTGGACAGGCTTATGAATGAAAGGCGCAGAATGACAACATTTGAGGTATGTGATGAAAGTGGATATGATACTATCGAATTTGAATTTGAAGAGGTGGATAACTTTTTAGAGAGAAAGTTTGATTCCGCACCGTTTGTACCATCTGATAAAGCAGATAGGGAAAAACGGTGTGAGGAAATCCTCTCGATCCAGTCAATGGGCTTAAAAAAACGCTTAGAGCATACAGGTGTAGAAACTACCGTATTGGGCATATCAGGAGGTTTAGATTCAACACTGGCATTATTGGTAACCGTAAGGGCTTTTGATGCATTAAATATACCACGAGAGAATATTATAGCAGTTACAATGCCGGGATTTGGCACAACTGACAGAACATATTCAAATGCTTTAAAGTTAGTGAGTCAATTAGGAGCGAATTTAAGAGAAATTAGTATATCCAAAGCAGTGTACCAACATTTTGATGATATCGGGCATGATAAAACTACGAAAGATATCACATATGAAAATGCTCAAGCCCGCCAAAGGACCTATATTTTAATGAATATTGCCAATCAAAAAAATGGACTTGTAATAGGAACCGGAGATATGTCAGAGCTGGCATTGGGATGGGCAACTTATAACGGCGACCATATGTCTATGTATGGTGTGAATGCATCTGTGCCAAAGACATTAGTCAGGCATCTGGTTCAAAACTATGCAGACACCTGCAAAGATCAGAAACTAACAAAAATTTTACTGGATATATTGGACACACCTGTCAGTCCGGAACTACTGCCTCCAAATGCAGACGGGATGATTTCCCAAAAGACAGAAGATTTAGTTGGACCATATGAATTACATGATTTCTTCTTATATTATATTTTGAGATTTGGATATGAGCCTAAGAAAATATTAATAATGGCAGAGAAGGCTTTTGAAAAAGCGTATGAGAAAGAAACGATACTAAAGTGGCTTAAAATATTTTATAGACGTTTTTTTTCTCAGCAATTCAAACGCTCCTGTTTACCAGATGGGCCGAAAGTCGGTTCAGTTGCAGTTTCTCCTAGAGGAGATTTAAGAATGCCAAGCGATGCTAGTGCAAGGGCTTGGTTAGATGAACTTTAAAAGAGCAGATAGGAGTAATAAAACACTCCACTAAGAATGTGCGCTCCGGCGTGCAAGCAAAATGTCGCAAGCGGCTGCCGGAGGCACTGTTTTATGTACGCTTAATCAGATACGACGGCCTTATCTAAGGTGGTGCGGATAGCATCAAGCAAAATAGCATATGTATATTCACTGCCTTCTACATATGAAATATTATCTAATGACTGGGAAGCAACAATCTGCTTGGAAATATCCTGTATGGAATTTTGAACCAGAGGATACATTGTTGCAACCGCTTCACTTGTATTGGCAAGACTGATAGAATTAATATGATCTTTATCAACAACAATTTCGATTTCCATAGGAGTACTGTTAATTACTAAAGAACTTTTATATACTCCGGCGGTATATTCTGTTGGGGAAGTATTTGTTTCATTAGAATCCTTTGGGAAAAACATAAAAATAAGCAAAAGGATAAGAGCAATTGCTAAAACGACAAAAACAATTGTATATATCAATTCCTTAAGTTGAAATACCATGATTTTAGGTTTTGTACTCATTTGTTTACGCTCCTTATATAATTTATAATAAAGTTTATGCGGATAATTGAAATGTTATGAGTAGCATTCATAAAAAGTGATAGTAAATCGAATTTATAAGCAAAACTTGTGCTAATGAGTTATTTACAATGAATTTATTAATTATTTTACTGTAAATTTATTAATTATTTTACGGTAAAACTTGACAAAATATAATAAGTGCGATATAAAATGTAGGAAGATACCTATAATAAAATTATTTTATACTGATAGGAGGAGTCAAAATGAGCAATTCGACAAAAAAAACAGAAAAGGCGAAAACAACTTCGGTTACAGAACCGGTAGCGGCTGTAACGGAACAAAAGACTAAGACTGATAATGTTGACATAAAGATAGAGACACCGGATAAGTCGGACGTTAAAAAAGAGACTGTAGCAGAAAAGCCTAAAAAGGAAACTGTAGTAGAAAAGCCTAAAAAGGAAATTGCGGCAGAAAAGCCTAAAAAGGAAATTGTGGCAGAAAAGGCTAAAAAAGAAACTGTGGCAGAAAAGGCTAAAAAAGAGACTATGACAGAAATGAAAGTAGAAAAGACTAAAAAAGAAACTGCGGGTAAAGCTAAGAAAGATGCAGCAAAATCTGCAAAAAAAGCAACAACGAAAAAAGCATCTAAAAAAGAAACGGAAATGTCTATATATGTACAATATGCAGATATGGAAATAGACTCTAACAAGATTGTTGAACAGGTAAAAGAAGCATGGGTCAGTGAAGGACATAGAGTTTCTTCAATTAAATCCCTTGATCTTTATATCAAACCAGAGGAAAGTGCTACTTACTTTGTTATTAATAATAAGGAAGCAGGGAAAATTGAATTATAGTTAACAGATAGTAAGGGCCTATATACACTTAGTATATGGGTCTTTTATTATCTTATAGGAAAGTATTACATTTCGTTCCATGTTAGGAATGGAAACCTATAAGACAAAAAAGCGCTCCGCTAAGGATGCGCATGACGCTTCATAAGAAGATTGTCACTAAAGTGACAGCGCGTCAGCGCCAGAGTTTCGCAAGCGAAACTCATTGTTCTAAATTTAAGAGAATTGTATCTTTAATTTTGGCTATTGGTAATAGTGCATGAATTAGGCGTAAATGCATACTTAATTAAAAATAGTGGGATAATTATGAGTAAAAAGTTTATAATATGTACAATTATACTTTCGTGTATATTATTATGTAGCTGTGGCGATAAATGATATTAAACTATTGACACTACCTAAAAATGGGTAGTGTCTTTATATGTGTGCCCGGCATAGGCGATATTCAAATGGTTGAAAGTCTCTAGTACGGGTTGATAGTGTCGAGCACATAGCCAAGAGCAAGGGTATCCTCGTCTTGTTGTTAGATATAGATTCCGATAAGCAAAAAGCTTATTCACTTAGTAAAATTTCCATAACGGCGTTTATTGGAGATTTCCAATTTATTTTTAAATGCTTTGTCTGTGATGCTACTACAATATTTTCTTTAGGAATAACCAAAATCATAGAACCTCCTGCTCCAGAAGCCATAAAAACACCATTAGGTTTTAGCCACCACAGATAGCCATATCCATTACCATAATCAGTGGTAGATTCATGAATCCAATTTTTCGGTATAATCTGTGAACCATTCCAAGATCCATTGTTTAAATACAATAATCCAAATTGTGCCATTTCATCTGTCGTAAGCTGCAATTCTCCGGCAAACATAGATTGTGGATCTTTATAATCCCATTTTTCTGTCTGGATTCCTATCTTTGAAAATAAATATTTATCGGCAAAATCAAAAAGTTCCATCTTTGTTGATATTTTTATAATAGCAGAAACTAAATCGGCGTCAAAATTGCTGTAACAGAAGGTTTTTAAGTCTGGTTTATGAATAGGTAAATCAAGGGTATATTTAAGCCAGTCTGCACTTGTTTCTCTTCTTTTAACAACTGGCTGGCTGTCAGCTGCCAGCCGCTGGTTATAGAAACCGGATGTCATGGTGAGTAAGTGCTTTAAACGTAGCCGTAGAATATTTGGATCACTGTCCGAATGAAGATAGTTTGGGAAAAAATCAAGTATATGTTGATTTACATCCTCTATGCAGTTCTTATCTATGGCAATACCAACAAGAGCTGATAAAATACTTTTAGAAACAGACATAATACTGCGCCGGTTATTAGGCTGCGCATTTCTATAGTAATTTTCAAATATCTTTTCATTGTTTTGAAATATCATAATGCTGTATACATTAGGGTACGCAGCGTTAATCACTTGATTAAAATGCTTGAATTTCTTTTTAATATCTGTCATATGGAATCTCCAATCCGCTTATAAATTGCGATATATATGGGGCAATAACTGAATTACTATTTGAAACTATTTCATTTATACTGCCCGTAGCTATTACCTCACCGCCATTTTCACCACTTTTAGGTCCCATTTCAATCAAGTAATTACATGCTGATAATATTTGAATGTCATGTTCTATAACAATAACAGTGTTACCTTTCATAACAAGCTTATGTAAAATATTTAGGAGTGCTAAGGTATCATAACAACTAAGTCCCGAGCTTGGCTCATCAAGCACATAAAGAGAATTAGTTGAGTTTTGTATATATAATTCAATTGAAAGCTTAAGCCGCTGTGCTTCACCACCACTTATAGTTTTAGTTGATTGTCCCAGTGTGAGATAGCTTAGTCCTAAATTATACAAAGCATTTAACACATTATAGATACGCTTATTATCCTTGAATAATTCCATTGCCTCTTTAACTGTTATGCTTTGTATCTGATCAATATTAAAACCATTATAAGTTACTTCTAATATTTCATTTTTGTATTTTTTCCCATTGCAAACATCACAAATATATGAAATACCTGCAATATTTATTGCACCTTCACCACCGCATTTTTCACAAGCACCTTGCGAATTAGATGAAAAGTGCCCTATTTTATACTTTCGTCCCATTTTTAGGGCTTCATTCAAATAAAGCTGTCGGATGGAATCCCCAATTTGTACATAAGTAGCGATTGTTGATTTTTTATTTCGGCCAATTGGTTTTTGAGTAACATACATAGCTTTATCTATTTTTTCAGCATTTATAATTATTCCATTCGTGTGTTTTCCCTCGTGATATTCATACGCATCACTATCATCTTCATTGCTTATTCTAAGTAATGGAACAAGGCTTTGACTTATTAATGAGCTTTTACCACTTCCGGATACTCCAGCAATTCCTATGAGCTTATGTAAAGGTATTGAAACAGATACATTTTTCAAGTTATTTACGGATACATGTTTCAAATAAATATGCTCTGATACATCAGTATTAGATAATAATAGAGGCGGCGCAACTGTCATTTTAAACATGGCTTCTCGGATGACACTGCTTTTAGAATTAATAAAGTCATCATAGCTACCCTGAAAAACAATATTTCCGCCGTCAATACCGCCACCTTCTCCTAGTTCAATTATATAGTCGGCTAGTTCAATAGTACCCAAGTCATGCTCAACTACTATAACAGTATTACCTTTATTCGTAAGTTGCTTTATTTTTTGAATTAAGTTTCTTTTTTCTGACTCATGAAGTCCCATGGTTGGCTCGTCAAAAACATAAATCATATCATTTAAACCTAGATCAAAGAAGGTGGATAATAGTAGACGCTGAAATTCGCCCCCGCTTAACGTTGGAATTTTTCTATCTAGCGTAATATATCCAAGATTAGCGTTTATCAAATGTTCAGTTTTATGAATCAGTGATGTTAATATATGTGAAACAATAGAATTATCATTGGAAAATTCATATAGTTCAGTTAGAATGACAGATAAGTCAAACATGTTTAATTGTTTAAAAGCAGCTATATTCTTTCCTAATATCTTAATGTTAAGCACATCTGAGCGTAATCCTGTTCCTGAACATTTGTCACATCTTGTATTTATCATATCCGATGATTCTTCATTTGAATTTACCTTGCACTCTCGTATATATGGAATAGTACCTTTGAAATATATATCCGGGTCGCCATATATTACTGCTTCTTTTAAGCTGTTGGATAATTCTGAAAAAGAAAGCATATAATCCGCACCAATCCTTTTGCAATATTGCTTAAAAGGCATTCTTAGATTACGATTTAATACTTCAATAACTGGTCTTTCGGAATCTATAAATAATCGAAATACCTCTTTTTCATCTATGTTCGGTATAAACCCTGTTCCATAACACTGATAACACATACCCATCGCTGAATTTTGTGAAAACATACTTGGACTTAACTTAAGTCCATTATTATTACCTTCACCAATTTCAGCAAAAAGTGATTGTAATAACGAAAGCATACCTGTTCGACTCCCAACTGTACTTCTCGGATTTGATTGTCGTTTAAGGTTTTGGCTGACACAAACAGTTGGACTTAAGCCATTTATTTCATATCTATCGATAACCTCATGTTCTGGAAGCATGCCGATTGCAGAAAGATACCCTGTTTGTCCTGCTTTTACTAAGATATCAAATGCGAGAGTAGATTTCCCTGAACCACTTACGCCAGTTATTACAGTAAATTCGCCTTTGGGAATATTCGCATTGATATTTTTCAGATTGTGAAGGTTTAGATTCTTGCATTCGATATATTTCATATTGTTTTCCTTTCTTGTTAATTAATATATTATAACAAAAATGAAATTATAAAACCATATAATTAAGTTTAAAATACATCAACCGTTGGTTTATATTAAGTCGGATATTCCCGATAGAGAACTGTTAGGGTATGCCTATTTTGTATACAGATTACATAATTTGACAATAAATTAGATGTATACTATAATTGGATAATATAAAAACAAAACGGTATATTCCTTGAATAAACGTTAATAAGGAGGTGGTCTGGTGGGAGACAACATATCAGAAATAATACAGAATTTAGTGATTAGGGTTGGTAATCTTGCTGATGAAAATATTGTGTTCAAAGAAGGAATGAGTTTAGTTAATGATTTGAAATATGATTCTGTCAGTATAATAAATCTGATCGTCGCAATTGAGCAGGAGTTCGATATTGAGTTTGATGATGAAGAGATGCTGATTGGTAAAGTAGATGATTTAGATGAACTTATTAAATATGTGTGTGAATTGGTGTGATAAAAGTATTGCACAGCCATCACCAAATCTGACATTTGGTTTGGCGGAATGGAGTAAAGTATGAATAATAAATTAGAAGAAATAGTAAAGTATGCATATGATAAAGTCCCGTTTTATGTAAAACTGTTAGAAGAATTGAATTTGAATATAGAAGGAAATAATTTTGATGAAATATGGGATAAGGTTCCGGTTATTGATAAGAATATGATGCTAGACTGTAACAGTGGTTCAAATATGTCCGCTGAGTATGTATATTTGTCTATGACCGGAAAGCTGATCCAGATTAGTACCTCCGGTTCAACGGGAAAGTGTATGGATATTTTCTGGGATGAAAAGGATATTAGAAAATCATTGCTGCCGCTCTGGATATATCGGAAAAGATATCATAATATTAATCCGGATGATAAGAGGTGCTATTTTTATACGATGCGGAAGGTTGGTTATGATGAAATAGAGATGGAAACTGTTTCAAGCGGAATGGGATTCTCCAAGTGTAGTTTAGACAAAGAAAAAATGAAACAGATTTATCTGAAAATGCTTGAATATCAGCCCAAATGGCTGTGGCTGCAGCCAAGTTTGGCTAGCTTATTAGTTCAATGTATCAAAGAGAATAATTTGCCTAAAATTGATTCATTAAAATACATCGAAATGACAGGTGAAATGCTGTTTGAGGAGACGAAAAAGGAAATAAAAGAAGTATTCGGCTGTGATATCAGTAATCAGTATGGATGTTGTGAGGCTAATTCCATTGCATATGAATGTTGCAAAGGGCATCTGCACTGCGTAAATTCCAATGTATACGTTGAGATTATGGAAGATGGAAAAAAGGTTGAAGACGGGGTAGAAGGAGATGTCGTTATAACCTGTCTGCATAATCACGCAATGCCGATGATTCGTTATAATATTGGTGATCGGGCGATTTTATATCCCAGTTCTAAGTGCTCATGCGGCAGCAAAAATCCGGTACTGGAATTGACAACAGGAAGAAGTAATGATTTTGTTTTAAATGAAGATGGAAGCAGAGTAAATACCTATATATTTGTCCGTGCCATCGAAAATGTGAACAGAGTTATGGAATATATCATAAAGCAATTTCAAATTGTCCAAGAAGACTATAATCGGTTTACGGTAAAGTTAGTATTGGATGAGGAAACAGATGAAGGAAGCATAGAGGAGTTATTTGTTGAAAATTTGGTACAGCCTTCATTAGCAGATGCGATATTTAATTTTGAATATTATGACAGATTATTTCCTGATGATAAAAATGGAAAACTTTTATATTTCAGAAACAGATTATTGCTAAATGTAAATGGATAATTAAAACAGATGGGAGTCCAAATCTGACATTTGGCTCGATGGAATGGAGTAGAATATGAAAAAAAATAAAACATTACCAATGAAAAAACCATTATTAGATGCATATCCCCACCACGGAAATATAATGTCTATTTTAGAATCTAATAAGTATCTTATGCCGGCTGTTATCAATCATTATATGCAGTTGGCTTTTGATACCGAGATAGACCGGATTGATTTTAACATTGCGCTTAATATTAAGTATTATACTCAAAACTATCCGTTTGTGTTATCTCATGGCATCAACAGAGAATTCGTAAATGATAACTGGAAGAAGATAGAGGATTTTATCATATCATGCATTGACCACGGATACTATGTACATCTACTGGTGGATACATATTATCTACATGCGTATAATGATTTTTACCAACGAATTCATTTTGAACATAATGTGATGATTTATGGCTATGATTGTAAAGAAAAAGTATATGATATAGCAGATGCTTTTGAAAATGGAAAGTACAGTTTCAGAAAAGCTTATTTTTCTGAACTTGAAAAAAGTTATGATAAACATAGTGATACAGATTGGATAGAAGGATTTCAGTTATATAAGATAAGGGAAAAACAGTTGATTGGTGTCGGATATGATATTGATATGATGAAGCAGCAGATCGATGAATATGTAAATGGACTTCCATCCGACTGCATTATTCTTGAAGAATCTGCCAGAAGAAGACGTGGTGATTTTGCATATGGAATTGCTGTTTATCAGATACTGCAGGATTACATAAAAATAAACATGGAACAGGGCAGTGAATGTGATATTAGAATATTCTATGTACTTTTAGATCATAAAAGATATCTAAAATATATGTGTTATGATCTGTATACGTTAGGTCGGATTAATAAAGCTGATTATTATTATAATCAGTTTAAGCATTTTGAGAGAGAAGCACAAAAAATATGTAATTCCGTATTAAAATATAACGTTACTTTACAAAGTATACTGCTGACAAAGGCAATCAGTAGATTAAGTGATATGGCGTTGGAAGAAAAAGCAGTATTGCAAAAGCTGCCGGAAGATCTTGCAGAAGAATCCATTTATGATAACAGAATGGTAACGGGGATAGTAGAATGTGACCATATCTTATTAGAATATATCGGTGAATGGGAAGAACGGACGGACCATGGAATGAAGTATTGCAGGACATGGGAAGAAGGTGCGGTAGTCAGATTGCAGTTTTATGGCAATGATATCAAAGTCTTTGCAGTGCAGGGTGAACTATTTGGTGAATTAGAACTCCAAATAGATGGGAAAAATATAGATACAATTGATCTTCACTCGGAGGGTTCCAACCACGAGCAGGAAGTATATCATAGCAATCAGTTAAAACTAGGATATCATACAATAAAAGTTTCAAATAAATCCAAGAAAAATATAAAAAACAGAATTAATATATCGAAGATAATTTCAAGCTGTGTTGATACTGACTTGAAACATGAAACTATAGTAAAAAAATCGGAGTATGATTATAGAACCAGAGGTAATTGGGAAGGCGTCTATGGTCAGGAAGGATATGAGATTATCGGCGGAGATGATATATTACCGGATTATGTAGATCGGTCCGGATTTATCTTTAGAAATCCGGTGTTTGTATGGCTGTATCAAGCTGGCGGAGATAGCAGGGCACTACACGCGGTGGGAGACCGTAGCATAAGAAGCGTGGCATATTATTTAAAGGATACTGAGTTTACAGTAGAGATTATAGTTTCAGGTGATGAACTTCATCCGGTATCATTTTATACAGTTGACTATGATAGGCTTGGCCGGGTATTTGCGATAGAGTTTACAGATGGGGATACTGACAAAGTGTTATTTAATGATATCATAGAAGATTTTGAAGAAGGAATCTATTTGAATTATATGATAAGTGGATATGTTAAGGTTAAATTTAAGTGCATTGAGGGGCCGGATACAGTTTTATCCGGAGTATTCTTTCAGTAGGAAAATTTAAACGATAACCGGTACGCAGAGCGTGCTGACAGGGAGGATAGTTGAAAAAATAAGCTCGATAGCTTATTTTTTCAACACAAATTTGAGCCACAAGCGTCTCAAATATTGCTTGATCGCAGAGCCAAATCTGACATTTGGCTCGCGTGTCGGTACGCAAAGCGTGCCGACAGGGAGGAAAGTTGAAAAAATAAGCTCGATAGCTTATTTTTCCAACACAAATTTGAGCCGCAAGCGTCTCAAATATTGCTTGATCGCAGAGCCAAATCTGATATTTGGCTCGCGTGTCGGTACGCAAAGCGTGCCGACAGGGAGGAAGATATGTGGGATTTAGCGAAATTTAATAATAAAACGGCAGTGATAACAGACAATGGTGAAGAATATACATATCACGATTTGGCAGCCGAAACTGATAAATTGGCTTATCAAATTAAAAACAGATGCCTAGTGATTATATTATGTACGAATACAATAGGATGCCTGATTGGTTATGTATCCTGTATCAGGAAAAAGATAGTACCGATGATGCTAGACAGCAATATGGATATGGAGTCTTTAGATCATATCATAGAGAAGTATCGACCTAAATATCTATGGATACCAAAAGCGCAGGCAGGGTTTGAAAAATACAATACCGCATATCAGGACAAAAATTATAAATTAATTGAGTTACATTATGCAGAAGATAATCGGCTATATTCGGAGCTAGCATTATTATTATCAACATCCGGGTCTACAGGCAGCATTAAATTTGTGCGGCAAAGTTATGAAAACATAAAAGCTAATACATATTCGATAGCGAAATATTTAAAAATTGACAGTAATGATGCGGCAATTACGATATTGCCCATGCATTATACTTATGGTCTATCTATTATAAATACTCATTTATATGCCGGGGCAGTGATATTGCTGACTGCGATGAGTATTGTACAGCGTCAGTTTTGGAATTTTTTCAATAGTAATAATGGAACATCAATTTCCGGAGTGCCATATACCTATGAAATATTAAAAAAGCTAAACTTTTCTAAATTACCTCAACCCAGTTTAAAAACGATTACTCAGGCGGGAGGAAAAATATCACAGGATATAAATAAGTATTTAGTGGATTATGCGAAAGAACAAAAATGTAAATTATTTATTATGTATGGTCAAACTGAAGCCACCGCAAGAATCAGTTATCTGCCATATGACAAAGCAGAAAGTAAAAGAGGAAGCATCGGCATTGCAATCCCCGGTGGTAAGATGGCTTTGGCAGACATAAATGGTATTGAAATAGAAATGCCGAATGAAGTTGGTGAAATTGTTTACACAGGTGATAATGTAGCCTTAGGGTATGCCTATGATTACAGAGATTTAATAAAAGGCGATGAGTGGAATAAAAGATTAATGACAGGAGATTTAGGATATCGTGATGAGGAGGGGTACTATTATATCACCGGCAGAAAAGACCGCTTTGTAAAAATCTTTGGAAACAGATTAAGCCTTGATGAACTGGAAAGTACATTATATCAGGAGTATCAAGAAGAAATTATATGTATATTAAAGGATAACGTAATCTATATGTTTACAACCGATGACCAAATAAAGGATTTAATACCAAAATTTATTTCGATGAAAACAGGTATCAACATGAATGGTTTTTGTGTTAAAATAGTATCGGGTATTCCGAAGACAAGTGCAGGTAAAATAAGTTATTCTGCATTAGTGGAAATGTTGATGGAGGACTTAGATTAATAATATTAGCCGGTATGGAGGTAAAAATGTCACTGCAATTAATTCTTGGCGGCAGCGGGTCAGGTAAATCATATCAATTATATCGAACAATGGTAGAAGATTCAATTAAAAATCCTGCCACTAATTATATTGCAATTGTACCGGAACAGTTTACAATGCAGACACAGAAAGATATTGTGACATTACATCCTAATTCGGGAGTTCTAAATATTGACATCCTTAGTTTTGACCGATTGGCTTACAGAGTATTTGAAGAAGTGGGAATGAATCATTTAGATGTCCTTGACGATACCGGTAAAAATCTTATTTTACGAAAAGTACTTGGAAATGAAAAAGAAAAATTAAAAGTATTTAAAAATAAAATAGGCCTGGCTGGCTTTGTGGATGAAATGAAATCTGTACTGTCTGAAATGCTTCAATATGGAATAGGCAGTAAAGAATTGGAAACCATGATTTTAAGCGCAAAACGTAAGCCTCTGCTGCAAGGGAAATTACGGGATATTGAGATTGTAAAAAAAAGTTTTGAAACATATTTAGAGAATAAATTTATAACAAGTGAAGGGCTATTGGATGTTTTATGCAGTGTGATACATAACTCCGATATTATCAAAAACAGTCAGATTGCAATAGATGGCTTTACTGGATTTACCCCGATTCAATACCGGCTGTTAAGTCTGCTGATGGTATATGCCAATAAGGTTAAGGTTACGATTACTATTCCGGCTAAAGAGGCAGATTTTAGCTTTTGTAAAGAGCATGAATTGTTTCATATGAGTAAAGATACTGTCATAAAACTAAGCAAATTAGCAAAAGAACAGGCAGTAACCCAAGAGAAAGACATTATATTAACAGGTACTCCTTATAGATTTAAAGAGAACAGTGCTCTCGCTTTTTTGGAGGAGCATTTATTTCGTTATAGTAGCAGTGCAGTCTGTAAGGGCAGCAGTTCAGTCAGATTATTTGCAGCCTCAAATCCGTTAAAGGAAGCTGAATACGTTGCGAATTGTATTTACAGACTAATTAGAGAAAAAGGCTATCGATATAGAGATATTGCAGTGGTGACAGGTGATATGGAGAATTATTACCGACACTTAAGTGAGGTATTTAAGGAAAATGAAATACCGGCATTTATCGATCATAAAAGAAATATTTTAAACAACCCCTGTGTAGAGACAATACGAAGTATCGTAGACTTAATTCAGAAGGATTTTTCTTATGAAAGCGTTTTTAGATATTTAAAAAGCGGGATGAATCATATTGCATCTGAGAAAATAGATTTTATTGAAAACTATGTAATTGCTATGGGGATACGGGGATTCGGACGCTGGAATAAAAATTGGGAACGTCCATGCAGGCAGATAAAAGAGGACATGCTTCCGGAAGTAAATGAAATAAGACAAGAAATCATCGAACCATTAAAGAAGATTAGAAGCGCATTTAAAAAGAAACATGCAACCGTAAAAGATTTCACTATTGCATTATATGAATTTATAGTTGATGAAAAGATGCAGGATGAATTAGAAATATATGAGAAAAGTTTTTTTGCGGAAGGGAATCTGAGTTTAAGTAAGGAATATGCACAGACTTATAAATATGTAATAGACCTGTTTGATAAAATAGTAGGTCTCTTAGGTGATGAGATTATCAGTTTAAAAGAATATAATGACATTTTAGATGCAGGTTTCGCTGAAATCAAAGTTGGCGTAATTCCTCCGGGTATTGATGAAGTTATGGTCGGAGATATAGAAAGGACCAGATTAAAAGAAATTAAAGTATTGTTTTTTATCGGTGTAAATGATGGAATAATCCCTAAAATCGATGGATCCGGTGGTATATTATCCAGATCTGACCGGGATTTTCTGCATGAAGCCAGTTTTGAACTGGCCCCTACGGCAAAAGAGAATACCCTGATACAGAAGTTCTACTTATATCTTCATCTTACAAAGCCAAGTGAGAAACTCTATCTGTCCTATTCCAATACAGGCAATGATGGTAAGACAAAGCGTCCGTCTTACTTAATCAATACAATAGAAAGCATGTATGAAACACCTCAAAGAATATTATCAGATGCGTTTGAGGGGATTTTTGGGATTACCAACAAAGAAAAAGCAGTGAATTATGTGGCAAATGAAATACGCGGGTATTCAATGAAGGATTTAAGCCATGTATGGAAGGAAAGTTTTAGTATTCTGTGCTCGGATGATAAATACAACGAATCCATGAAAAAGATTATTGATGCCGCATTCTATTGTAGTAAGGATTCCAAGCTGGATCAGGCGGTTGCTCATGTCTTATATGGTGAAGATGAAATAAAAAGTATTACAAGGTTAGAAAAGTATGCAGCTTGTGCGTATAGCCATTTTATCACTTACGGTTTGGCGTTGGCAGAGAGAGAAGAGCATACCATCGAAGCATCAGATATTGGAAGCTTATATCATAATGCGATTGAGTTGGTTTCAGCTAAAATAGGAAGCGGTGAATTTGATTGGAGAAATCTGTCGAATAAAGATCGGAATATGCTTGTGAAAGAAGCAGTAGCAGAAACTGTTTCAAAATATGAAAATACCGCATTAACAAGCAGTGCCAGAAATGCATATATGATCAGACGGTTAGAACGTGTCACTGACAAAACCATTTGGGCATTATCCAAGCACATAGAAAGCGGACGGTTTGAACCGGCATTTTATGAGTATAAACTGGACAAGGGGAGAGTGGATCGGGTCGATCTCTATGATGACGGAGAAAATATTTTTGTCAAAATCATTGATTACAAGTCCGGCAATAAAAAATTTAGTATTATTGACACTTACTATGGTTTACAAATGCAGCTGATGCTGTATATCGGCGAGACAGTGGACACTTTGCAGCAAATATTTCCAGATAAAAAAGTATTGCCCGGTGCGGTATTTTACTATAATGTAAAAGATCCATATATTTCTAAAAATGTTATGTCTGATGAAAGTGGCAAATCAAATAAATATCTGCGGGAATTTCAGATGTCGGGTCTTGTCAACCGGCGTCCTGGTGTTATCGCTGCCTTAGACCAGTCTATTGAAGAAACGAATGATTCTGATATCATTGACGTAAAATTAACCAGTAAAGGGATACATGCAAAATCATCGGTTGCAGATGATACGGAGTTTAGTCAATTAATAGAATATATTAATGATAAAACAAGAGCGATCAACCAGGAAATCAAGGAAGGCAGTATCGACATAAACCCATATAAAAAAGGTGAATTCAAACCCTGTGATTATTGTGAGTATCATTCGGTATGTGGATTTGATACAAAATTACCCGGAAGTGAATATCGTAAGCTGACAAATCTAAAACCTAACGAGGTATGGGAAATCATAAGTGACATGGAGGAGTAAAATGGCAGTGAAATGGACGAAGAGCCAGCAGAACGTAATTGATACAAGAAATAAAAATTTATTAGTCTCAGCAGCAGCAGGTTCAGGTAAAACTGCTGTATTAGTAGAGCGTATTATTACAATGGTCACTGACGTCCAAAATCCAATCGATATCGATAAATTACTGGTAGTTACTTTTACAAATGCGGCGGCTGCCGAGATGCGGGAGAGAATCTTAAATGCAATAGAGCAAAAAGCAAAAGAACAGCCTGATAATGAACACATACAGAAACAGCAAGCGTATATTCATAATGCAATGATTATGACGATTCATAGTTTTTGTTTAAATATGATTAGAGAAAACTTTGACCGGATTGAAATTGATCCGGGATTTAGAATAGGTGACGAAGGAGAACTCAAGCTTCTGAAAGCAGATATCGTTAAGGAGATGCTTGAGGAATACTATTTTGATGATAAAGAAGAATTTATTAATTTTATCGAAAGCTATGTTGCAGGTAGAACCGACGAAAATATTGAAGCAATCATTTTAAAAGTATTTGAATTTTCAATGAGTTATCCATGGCCCGAAGAGTGGTTGAAAAAATGCCTGGAAAATTATGATACGGATGGTAAATCTCTAAGTGTGTTTCAATGGATGCAGTATCTGAATAATTATATAAACAATCAACTTGAAGAATTGAAATCAGAACTTATACAGTTGATTAAAATTGCAGATGCACCGGACGGACCATATACATATGTGGAGATGCTGAAAGATGATTTGTGTTATATTGATCAGCTGATAGAAGCACAGCATTTTGACGAAAGAGTACAAATGATGACAGACCATCAGTTTATGGCACTATCCAGAAAAAGACTACCCGAGGCGGAAGAGTACAAAAAAAAGCAAGTGCAGGACGGTCGCACATCGATGAAAAAGAAGCTTAGTAAAATGAAGGAATCTTATTATTTTCAAAGTGAAGAAGAGATGCTTGGAGACATAATGGAAAGCAGAAAGAATATTGAGGTATTGATACAGCTTACTATTGATTTCAAACGTCGATATGAATCTTCAAAAAAAGAAAACAATATGATTGACTTTAATGACTTAGAGCATTATGCTTTAAATATTTTGGTGAATAATGAAAATGGAAAAATAATAAAAACAAATGTAGCGAAAGAATTGTCGGATCAGTTTGTAGAGATTATGGTAGACGAGTATCAGGACAGTAATTTAGTACAGGAAACTATCCTGTCCAGTATTTCAAAAGAATCAGATGGAAAGCCTAACATATTTATGGTCGGTGATGTCAAACAGAGTATTTATAAATTTCGTCTGGCAAGACCAGAAATATTTATGGAAAAGTATCACAACTATTCTATAAGTGATGATGCACTATACCAGAGAATCAATTTAGACAAGAATTTTAGAAGCAGAGGCCATATCCTTAAGGATATTAATTTTATCTTTTATCAGATTATGGGAAAAAGTCTGGGAAATATCGACTATGACAGAGAAAATGCACTATATCCGGGGGCAGAATATTATCCCGAACTGCCACAAATGCAGAATCAACATACAGAATTGCTGATTGTAGATACCTTGGGAGATACGGAAAAAAGTAAAGATGAGGAGATAGAATATACTAAAATACAATTAGAAGCAAAAGCAGCAGCAAATAGAATTAAAGAATTGATAAATGAGAAAAATGGTTACAAAATAATAGACAAAAAGACAGGACACTATCGGACTGCCAAATATAGTGATATTGTAATTCTTCTGCGTTCCTTAAAAAATTGGAGTGATATCTATGTAGACCTGTTGATGTCTGAGGGAATTCCCGCTTACTGCGAGTCCAGAGTCGGATATTTCAATTCAATTGAAATTGTTACAGTATTAAGTTTGCTTTCTATTATCGATAATCCGCTTCAGGATATCCCACTGGCGGCAGTATTAAAATCGCCGATGTTTGGACTGACATCAGTAGAATTGGCGAGAATCAAAATCATCATGGGAGAAGAAAAACTTCCATTCTTTATAGGCTTAGCAAATTATTTAGAACAAGGTGAAGATGAAACCTTAATCTGCAAACTAAAGTCCTTTATGATGAAACTGGAAAGCTACAGAAGGATGGTTCCAACAACATCGATTTATGATTTAATAGGTCATGTGGTACAGGATACGGGTTATTATAATTATGTGACGGCAATGCCTTCCGGAGACAGGCGCTGTGCAAATATAGATATATTAAGACAGAAGGCAGTAGACTATGAAAGTACCAGTTATGTTGGATTGTTTAATTTTGTCAGATATATTGAAAAATTGCGCAAATATGACGTAGATTTTGGAGAAGCCTCCACAGTGGAGGAAACAGATAATACAGTCAGGATCATTAGTATTCATAAGTCTAAGGGGCTGGAATTTCCGATTGTAATTGTTGCCGGATTATCGAAACAGTTTAATTTTATGGATAGCTACGAGACTGTTGTGGTCGAACCGGACCTGGGCATTGGGCTTGACTATCGAAATCCGGTTACCAGGATAAAAAATGATACGCTGATTAAAAAATCCATAGCCACAAAGATAAAGTTAGAAAATATTGGAGAAGAATTAAGAGTTTTATATGTAGCCCTGACTCGTGCAAAAGAAAAGCTTATCTTAATCGGAACAGTAAAAGGAGCTAAGATGAGGATTCAAAAATGGATTGATAAACGGTTCTATAGAGATACGTTACTTTCCTTCCATACATTAGCAGATACGAATAATTACTTAGACTGGATTGGATATGCGTTAGTACGTCATAGGTCTTTTGCATGGATATATAAGGCGTATGGGATTCATTTTGATTATTCTCATCCGTTATATAATGATGAAGCAGATTTTAATATTAAAATCTGTCAGGCAGACGAATTAGTATATACTGCATTAAAGGATAGAATTATGAAAGACAATGCAAAAGAAGTATTTTATCATTGGGATGCGGGTTATATTTATAACGAAGAAATAAGAAAACAGTTATTTGAGCAGTTATCCTTTGAATATGCCTATAAAAAAGATCGTGGTATTCATGCTAAAATGAGCGTCAGTGAGATTAAAAAAGCACATATGGAAGAAGATGATGATGAAGTCAAACAATTGTTTACTCCTTCAAGAACTGAAATGATACCTAAGTTCATGGAAGAAAAAGCACCATTATCCGGTGCCGGTAGAGGTACGGCATATCACCGGATTTTTGAGCTGGTCGATTTTAAGATCGAACCGGCATTAGATAAAATAAGTGAAATGTTGGACCGGATGTTACAGGAAGGGAAAATCTCCAAGGATATAATAGAAGTGGTGGATCCTGAAATCATTTCAACCTTTTATCGCTCCAATCTCGGAAAGCGGATGAAGGAAGCTTTTAACCGGAATAAACTATATCGGGAACAGCAATTCGTAATGGGGATTCCTGCTGATGAAGTAGAAAAATCCTATTCATCCGATGAGTTAATCTTAGTACAGGGCATTATAGATGTTTATTTTGAAGAAAACAATGAATTAATCATAGCAGATTATAAGACTGACAACGTAACCTCAATGGAGGAATTACTAAAGCGTTATACAGTGCAGCTAAAATATTATAAAAAAGCATTAGAACAGATTACCGGTATGAATGTGAAAGAAATGATTATTTATTCCACTAAATTGGGAGAGGAAGGGCAGGTAACATGATATTTCCAAAATATATAAAAAAATCTGATAAAATTGGAGTGGCAGCTACTTCAGACAGTGTGACAATGGAATTAGATATTGTGAGATTTCAAAATGCAAAAGCGAATCTCATTAAACTTGGATATGAAGTGGTGCTTGCAGATCATGTAATTATGGAAGGTGTCAATAAAGAAAGAGTAGCCGGAAAGACAAAAGGTGAAGAATTCAATTTGCTGCTTTCTGATCCGGACGTGACAGCTATATTTGCAGCAAAAGGGGGTAATTTCTTAATTGAGATGCTGCCCTATATAGATTTTGACTTATTAAAGTCAAATCCTAAATGGATACAGGGTTATTCTGATAATACAAGCCTGTTATTTACCATAACAACGAATTATGATATTGCAACGATATATGGAAATAATTTTGGTGATTTTGGGATGGAGAGCTGGGAACTTCCGGTAACAAGAAATTTTGATATACTGACAGGCAGGGAAAAAATACAAACCAGCTTTGCAATGTATGAAGATGGATGGACGGAAAGATTGACCGGCTTAGAAGGATATCAATGCGACAAAGAAGTATACTGGCTTAACGGACGAGGAGAAGAAGAAATCCATATGTCAGGCCGTTTGCTGGGCGGTTGTACGGATGTGTTGTTTTTTCTGGCGGGAACGAAGTATGACGGTACATTAAAGTATATCCAAAAATATAAAGAAGATGGAATCTTATGGTTTATGGAGACATTCTCCTGTATTGTGGAAGAATTAATGATGCATTTGTGGAAATTAAAAGAAATAGGATGGTTTAGGCATGTCAAAGGTTTTATATTTGGTCGTCCATTAATGGTTCAATCTTGGGAAGGCTTTAGTTATGAAGAGGCTGTATTATCTATTTTAGGAGATTTAGATGTTCCTATTATTTTTAATGCTGATATTGGTCATAAAGGCCCCCAATTTACGATGATCAATGGTGCAGTTGCAGATATTACCTGTAAAGATGGCCGAGGCTGTATAAAATACTAAATTAAACCAATAATAGGTATAGACGATTCTATATGTAACGACAGTGTTTTATGTCGTTACATATATTTAGAAGGAGAGTTGGAGATGCCTAAGAAAGAAAAACCAATTAATTTAGACGAGCTAGAACCGGATGAAAAGTTAAAATATGAAATAGCAGAAGAGTTGGGATTATTGGATGATGTATTGAAAAATGGCTGGAAGACATTATCTGCTAAAGATACCGGAAAAATAGGTGGTTTAGTATCAAAGAGAAGAAGAGAAGATAAAAGCATTTGACAACATATTATCAGTAAAGTATAATATAATTATGTAAATAAGGGAGTAGTTAGCAGGAGACTGTTATAGAGCCAACATACTGATAGCAATGGTTATCTGGCTCTGTATTAAATAACGAGACTTATCTACAGCCCAAAGCTGTAGATAAGTTTTTTCTATTTTACCAAGAAAGGATGGAAGCAGAAATGGGTGTTGCAGAGTTATTATTTTTAGCTGTTGGTTTATCAATGGACGCATTTGCTGTATCAATATGTAAAGGATTATCAATAAAGAAAATTAAATTTAAGCATTCAGTTATAGCAGGACTGTATTTCGGAATATTTCAGGCAGGGATGCCATTAATTGGTTATATGCTGGGGATTCAATTTAAAGATATCATCAGCAGCATCGATCATTGGATTGCTTTTGGATTATTAGGTATTATTGGTCTTAATATGATTCGGGAAGCAAGACATCAAGAGGAGGATATATATCAGTCAATAGATGAGTCCAATGAAATGTCCCCCCAAAAAATGCTAATCCTGGCAGTTGCAACAAGTATTGATGCGCTGGCAATCGGTGTCACTTTTGCATTTTTAAATGTAAATATTATATCGGCTGTATCAATTATTGGAACCATAACATTTTTCATGTCCGCGTTAGGGATTAAAATAGGTAATATTTTTGGCTCTAAATATAAATCTAAAGCTGAATTTGCCGGCGGTTTTATCCTTATTTTACTTGGAATCAAGATATTAGCTGAGCATCTGTGGATGTAATAAAAATGCAGTTGTAATTTTCTGTTTTTAATGAAAAAAATTATAAAAAATAGACATAATTTATTAATTAAATATTTACATAATCGTAGTAAAATAAATGAGATAGGATAAGATATACATTATATAGGGAAATGAGAATGTTGTAAAATGGTAATTGGAAACGGTATAGCGCAGAGATGAAAGGGAATTATGATATGAAAAAGAATTTAGCATTGATAATGATAGTCAGCCTTGTAATTACAATGTTCAGTGGATGCGGTAACAATAATAATAATGATGACAACAATACCCAGGAGACACCATCTACATTAGTCAAGAATACATCAGAGGATTTAACTCCTGTAGCGGCACAGCCGACTGAGGATGAACCGCAGAATGAGACCGGGACATATAAGGCAAAATTAGAAATCAGCGATGAAGAGATTGCAAAATTGACAAATACGAGACAGGATAGCTATTATGGTGGTGACAGAAACAGCAGTAATGTACCGATAGCCTGCCTTAACTTTAACGCCCAGTATACAAAATATAATGCTGATTTTGTACGTTATGATAGTGAGAGCGAAGAAAAAGTTTTGTATTTAACATTTGATGAAGGTTATGAAAATGGATATACCAGTGAAATATTAGATGTACTGAAGGAAAAAAATGTGAAAGCAGTTTTTTTTGTAACAATGCCTTATGTTAAGGAAGACCCTGAGTTGATACAGAGAATGATTGATGAAGGGCATATTGTAGGTAATCATAGTACATCCCACCCATCTGCAGGTATGATTTCCTATTCAGTTGAAAAACAGAAGAAAGACTTACAAGAGTTACATGATTATATAAGAGATAATTTTGGCGGTTATGAGATGCAGTTATTTAGGTATCCGGCAGGAATATTTAGTGAACAGTCATTAGCAGCAGTAGGTAGTATGGGATATACTAGTGTATTCTGGAGTTTTGCCTATGCCGATTGGGATCCTCAAAATCAGCCTGATGCGGCAAGTGCAATGAAAAAATTAATAGACAGGATACATCCGGGAGCAATCTATCTGCTTCATGCAGTATCTAAGACAAATACAGAGATTTTAGGACAATTTATTGATGAGGCACAGAATAATGGATATGTATTTAAGGCGTATTATTAAGACCGACGAATTTTAAAACGATACAAAAATCAGGAAGATTCTGAAAACCAGTACCTCAGCGAAAAAAATGATTAGAAAAATTAAAATCACAAAACATATAGGAGATGAGATATTGAAGCATAATAAGTACAAGATAACCGAAAATAGTGATGCGACATTAACAGTATATCTGCATGAGCAAGAAGCCGATATTGCAATCCAGAATAGACCAACGATATTAGTAATTCCGGGTGGAAGCTATGAAATGATTTCAGAAAGAGAAGCTGAACCGGTTGCTATTGAGTTCTACAATATGGGCTTTCATGCGGCAATACTAAGGTATAGTGTGAAAGAAAAGGCAAGAAATATGCAGCCGTTAAAAGAAGCAGTTCTCTCTATAAAGCTGCTAAGAGAAAAGGCGGAGGAATGGAATATTATATCTGATAAAATTGCAGTTTGTGGATTTTCAGCAGGAGGCCATCTTGCAGGTTCTACAGGGGTTATGTGGAATGAACCCAGATTACAAAGAAGTTTAGATTATTATGATAATCGATATCAACCTAATGCTTTGATTTTATGTTATCCGGTGATTACCTCCGGAGCACATGCACATAGATTGTCATTTTATAATTTATCGGGCTCTATGGAGGCGGACAGAGAAGCAGAGTTTTACTCCTTAGAAAAAAGAGTAGATGAAAATACACCCCCTACGTTTATATGGCATACGCAAAATGATGATTTGGTACCTGTAGAAAATACCATATGTATGATTAATGCATTACAAAAATATAATATATCCTATGAAGCACATATTTTTCGAGAAGGATATCATGGGATATCCATCTGTACAAAAGAAATTGATTCAGAAAACAATCATTGCAGGCATTGGATTAAATTATGTGAAGAATGGTTAGATGATATATTTAATTAATATACATAATAAACAGGTTGCTGCACTTTTGTTCAGATTACGATATCATTGAGTTGATCTGCTTATCAAATATGGAAAATATAAATACTGTACTGATTAAAGAATGTGTTTCACAAAAAGACAGGTTGATAAAGCTAAAACAAATTGCCATACATCAAATGTCAATATTGGAAGAAGATACAAAATGAAAATACTTGATATAGTTTTAATTCCCCCGAATGCGGGGGAATTAAAACTTGATTTGTACAATTAAATAGAATAATAAATATACTGGGGAAGTGCCGGGATACGGCAAGTCTTATTTATTATCTCTAAGTTAATGTACCAATTTGATTATACCATATTGTTCTAAGAATGCAACCATATTATTGATTAATTTAAAATTTAGTAATCAGCATTATTAATAGGCCATCAGGATGCCACTGTGGGCGGCAATATGCTTCACACAAACAGGGCAACGCTCTGGTGTCCCGATAGCAAATATGTACCCCGGTGAAATAAAAGTATTTGACATATTTCAAAATATGGGTTATATTTTATATGTATATGTAAGAAAAAGAGTATTATATTAATACTTGGTCTTTACAGAAATAACAAAAAAGATGAGGAAACGTTGTATGTTAATTGTGGCAAAAGATTCAATTCAATAAATTGAATATAGAATCGTATAATAGGTATTTGATAAACCTATTGTAGTTTGTTTGCAATTTTTTATAATGTTTTTTGATATGTCGGTATTATCATATTGGCTATGTAGAAACATGACTAATTTAGTTGTGTTTTTTTGTTTATGAAATTACGTCTATTAAGTCTGAAATTCCAGGCGCTGTTTCATAATTTTTAAATATAGCTATATGAGAAGAAATTAATAATACGGAGCATAAGTCCATGGGAACATGATGTCTTTAAGCAGGCAGACATCGTATTCCCATGGACTTTTAAATGTTATAGTAAATAGAAGGAGCTAAGCCATCGCCAAATCTGACATTTGGCACGGCGGAATGGAGTTAAAATGAATGACAGTAATCAAATGTTAGAATTTCATAAAATCATAGAAAAGTTAAAGAGTTACGCTTTAACTGAAAAAGCGAAAGACCGTTTTGAATCTTTGATACCATTTATGGATGAAAAAGAATTGTTAAGGAAGTTAGAGGAAACAACAGAGTCTAAAAAATGTCTGGAGAAAAGAGGAACCCCACCTTTAGCATCAGTGAAAGGCATCGGGAACATGACAGAAGCAGCATTACGAGGAGAACTTTTGTCGATAGATGAGTTAGAGGAGATGAGAAAATATGCGGCATCCTGTAACCGTCTGAAAAAGTATCTGCTGCAAAGTCAGGAGTTAGGAATCGGCATATCTGCTTATGGAAATGGCATCAATGACTTGGATTTTGCAAGGGAAGAAATTGAGAAGAGTATCAGAAATGGAAGAGTAGATGATTACGCCTCAAAGGAATTAAAAGAAATCAGGCGTAAATTAGAAGCAATATCCACAAATATTAAAATGAAACTTGAAACTATATTACGGAGTAAAAAATCATGTTTTTCAGAAAATTTTGTGTCGAATAGAAACGGTCATTTCACATTGCCTGTAAAAAAGGAATGTAAATTTCAAATCAGCGGCAGTGTTATAGATACATCTGCATCGGGTGCAACTTACTTTATTGAACCGACTGCCGTTTCAAAGTTAAAAACTGAATATGAGGCATATAAAATCAAAGAAGACAATGAAGAAAGGAAAATACTATATACACTTGCCGGGCTGGTAGGTGATTGTGCCGATGAGATTATACTGAATCTTCAGTATATCGAAGAACTGGATTATATATTTGCAAAAGGAAAATTAAGTATAGACATGAATGCTGTACCGGCACATGTGAATACAGAAAGAATGATTCATATCGTAAATGGCAGACATCCATTGATTCCGAAAGAAATCTGCATCCCATTAAATATTGAGATGGGAAATGAAATTAGAGGAATTGTTATAACAGGACCCAATACAGGCGGAAAAACAGTTGCCTTAAAAACAGTGGGTTTGTTATCCTTGATGAGTCAGTGCGGATTACATGTTCCGGCAGACAGCGCCGATTTATGTATGAATAGTCAAGTATTATGTGATGTCGGGGATGGTCAGAATATATCTGAAAATTTATCTACTTTTTCGGCACATATTAAAAATGTGATCCATGTTATTAAACAAGTGAACAAAGAAACTCTGGTCCTAATGGATGAACTTGGTTCAGGTACAGACCCATCAGAAGGAATGGGAATCGCGATTGCTATCTTAGATGAGCTAAAGGAAAGTGAATGCAATTTTATTGCTACAACACATTATGCGCAAGTGAAAGAATATGCCAATCATACAAAGGGACTGCTCAATGCCAGAATGACATTTGATAAAGAAAGTTTAAAGCCGCTTTATCATCTAGAAATGGGAGAGGCAGGAGAAAGCTGTGCACTTTATATTGCAAAGCAATTAGGGATGCCGAAAAAAATGCTGCTTAGAGCTTATGAAGAAACATATCATAAAACCCATGTTAATGTATCCGGTGCAATAGAAGCAGAGCTGTTACAAGATGCTTTAGAATTATCAAAAGAAGAATCTAATAATCATATTAGAAAATCTGAACCTGCAAAAGAAGTAAGCCATAAAGCGGCACGGTTTGAGCTTGGAGACAGTGTAATGGTTTATCCCCAAAAGAAGCTCGGTATCGTATTTGAAAAGGCAAATCTGCAAGGAGAGGTAGGCGTTCAAATCCAAAAGGAAAAAATATATGCAAATCATAAGCGGATCCAGTTAAAAGCAGCGGCAAAAGATTTATATCCGGAGGATTATGATTTTTCAATTATCTTTGATTCAGTGGAAACCAGAAAGTTAAGGCATGCCATGGAGAGAAAGCATGTGCCGGGAATGGAAAATCGGTTGAAATAATCATGGGATTACAAAGTGCATAACCAGCCAAAGGAAATTCAGTCAGCCAATTCAGGTGTCTTATGCTAAGTAAAATGCCTGAAAAAAGAAATTGACATTTATCACCTGATTTAGTATACTTTATTTATTCAAATGTATAAAAGCATTGACAAGGAGGAGTACATACTTACCGGATGCCCAGAGAGAAGATGGATGGTGTAAGTCTTCATGAAAGAAGTATGGAAGTAGCCTTTGAGCTGTAAACCGAAAGAAACCAGGAGAATTAGGTTTTTAGTAGGCTTTATCGGAAGTTTCCACCGTTACAGGGAAAACGATATCGGATAAGCAGTTATCCCGTATTGGCAGAGAGCAGATATTTTATATCTGAATTTAGGTGGTAACACGGATGAAGCATTCGCCCTAAGCTAATGAGAACATTGGCTTAGGGCTTTTTAGTCTTATAGGAAAGTACTACATTTCGTTCCATATTAGGAATGGAATCCTATAAGACAAAAAAGCGCTCCGCTAAGGATGCGCATGACGCTTCATAAGAAGATTGTCACTAAAGTGACAGCGCG